>PPYE01432515.1_pt1 | contig 57857 bp, 56 predicted proteins | sample 1559881 | NCBI WGS metagenome assembly PPYE01 (sample SAMN08240022, study PRJNA423297) | Human gut metagenome, whole genome shotgun sequencing project.
CGTTGTGCTCCCATCATCAGAGGGAGGCAAGATTCCCGTCAATCCTCAGTGTTTCACAAAATTGAGGGTTTTTCTACAGTCTCCAATGATTGGCAGAGAGCAGCCTTTGCGCCAAGCAAATGCTGCAAATTACGGTTCCGCTTTGCCAGGGGTTAACCCAGTTTCAAACCCGGCGGCGAAAACCAGCGAAAATCCGTCTAATATTTTTGACAGAGAAAAAATAATCAACCGGGAGGCGATTTATCCATGGCACAATACTTTACTCTGGAACAAGGCAGCCTGCTGCTGCGCTTTGAGATCACCGATTCCTTCCAGACCCTGCTTCTGGAAGTTTCCCCGCGGGGAAAACAGCCCGTGCCGGTATCGGAAGATTCCAAAGGGTGGTTCACCCCGGTGGAACTCCAGCTCACCGGCGACACCACCCTGCAAACCACCGGCTACAAACACAACGGCACCAAAGCCGGCTTGGAACTGGAATACGATGACCGGGACGAATACGCCAACAACCATGGCCGGAAGGTGGAGATCCACTACACCTCCTCCAGCGGGCTGTACGTCACCAGCCACATTCAGTTTTACGCCGACACCCCGGTGGTGCGGTGCTGGACCCAGCTGGACAACCAGGGCGCCCAGGAGGTGGGGCTGGAATACGTCTCCTCCTTTGTCTACCACGGATTGGCTAAGGAAGGCAAGCAGCCCTACTACGACAAAACCACTCTTTGGATTCCCTATTCCTGCTGGTACGGGGAATGCCGCTGGGTGGAGCAGCCGGTGAGCCAGGTGGGATTGACCCGCCTGCCCATCCACGGCCAAGGGTGCTTCGGCCACAGCTTCAACCGCTTTTCCTACGGCAGCCACGGCAGTTGGAGCAGCTGCGACTACCTGCCCATGGGGATGATCCAGGACAAGGAAGAAGGGCTCACCTGGTTCTGGCAGATCGAATCCGGCGGCCCCTGGCTGGCGGAATACGGCGCCACCCCCGGAGGCTACCTCTATGTGGCTCTGTCCGGCCCCACCGAAGCGGAGGACCACTGGTGGAAAAACTTAAAACCCGGCCAATCCTTCACCACCGTCCCCGCCGCCTTCGGGGTGGTGGAAGGGGACACCCAGGTCGCCCTGCAAGCCCTCAACCAGTACCGCCGGGATATGCGACGGCTCAATGAGGATGACGCCAAGTGCAACGTAGTGTTCAACGACTACATGAACTGCCTGATGGGGGACCCCACCGAGGAAACCCTGCTGCCCATGATTGACCGGGCGGCAGAGCTTGGCTGCGAATACTACTGCATCGACTGCGGCTGGTACGCCGACGGCTACTGGTGGGACAGCATCGGGGAGTGGCAGGTGTCCAAAAAGCGGTTCCCAGGTGGCATCCAAAAGGTCATCGACTACATCCACCAAAAGGGGATGAAGGCGGGCATCTGGCTGGAAATCGAAGGGATGGGCATGAACTGCCCCTTGGCCAAAACCCTTCCCGACGACTGGTTCTTCTGCCGCCACGGCAAGCGGGTAGCCCAAAACCAGCGCTACCTGCTGGATTTCCGCAATCCGGCGGTGCTGGACTACGTTTCCGGCATTGTGGAGCCCATGATTGTAGACTGGGGCGTGGACTTCTTTAAGATGGATTACAATGTGAACACCGGCATCGGCAGCGACATAAACAGCGACAGCTGCGGCGACGCCTTGCTGGAACACATCCGGGCGGTCCAGGACTGGTACCGCTACCTCTACACCCGGTATCCCTTTTTAGTGATCGAAAACTGCGGCAGCGGCGGCCAGCGGATGGATTACGGCTTTTTGCAGCTCCACAGCCTCCAATCCATCTCCGACCAGACCGACTACATCTCCAACGCCTACATTGCCAGCGTCATTGCCTCGGCGGTGACCCCGGAGCAGAGCGGCTGTTGGGTGTACCCCTATGAGGACGACCCAGAGCATGTGATCTTCTGCATGGTCACCGGCCTGCTGCTGCGGCCCTACATCAGCGGCAAGGTGTGGCAGTTAAGCCAGCCTCAGCTGGATCTCATGGCCCAGGGCATTGCCCTGTACAAAGAAAAGATCCGCCGCCGCCTGATTCGGGCCACCCCCTTCTTCCCCCTGGGGCTGAGCCGGGAAAACGACCCGGTGCTGGCCTTTGGGGTGGAGGACGCCAATGGGGGCTTTGTGGCGGTGTTCGGCATCGACCAGGATGTAATGACCCTCAATCTCCCCACCAAAAAACCCATCAAACGGGTAAAGTGCATCTACCCCGACAGCGAAGACTGCCGCTATTCCGTTTATCAACAAAAGCTGACTGTGGCTCTCCCTCAAAAGAAATGCGCCCGGCTGTTTGAATTTTTCTATTAAAGCCGTCCCGGCGGCGGACCGTAACATTCTTCCAGAAAGTCCTCCGCCAAATCCTTTAAGTGGATCGGCTCCGGCCGGTGCTGCTGCAAACGGCCCAGAAAGGTAAGCGCTTTGTCCCTGTCTTCGGTGAGATTGGGAAGGCAGCCTTCTCCCAAGGCAGTCTTCCAGCGAACACCGTACTGTGTAACCGGTTCTCCTTCTATCCGGCTTTGGGTGACCATCAGTGTGTACTCGGTTATCGCCTTTGCTTTCACATCACATCTTCCCCTTTTGTTTTGGAATTTGAAGTAGAGTAGAAAAAACATCTTGGGATTTTGTAATATCCATTCCGTATTATACTCCCAGTATCTGTCGAAACAGCCGGAAAGTCATCGTCATTTTCCTATAAACAAAAGAATTTTTAAAACATTCATCGTCGAATTTGGAATAAGTTCCAAAATGAAGGAGAAATTTGGATGAAAGATGAGCAATATATGGCCTTGGCCATAGAACAGGCCAAACTGGCCGCTTCTTTGGGAGAAGTGCCGGTGGGAGCGGTGCTGGTGCATCAGGGAGAGGTGATTGCTGCTGGCTACAACCGCCGGGAAATTGACAAAGATCCCTTGGCCCACGCCGAACTGCTCTGCATCAAGCAGGCCAGCCAGGCGCTGGGGGGATGGCGCATCCCGGACGCTACCTTGTACGTCACCTTGGAGCCCTGCCCCATGTGCGCCGGGGGCATCCTCAACGCCCGGATCGACCGGGTGGTGTACGGCGCCAAGGACCCCAAAGCCGGCTCCCTGGACAGCGTCACTCAGCTCTACCAGCTGCCCTATAACTGGAAGCCCCAGGTCACCGGCGGGGTGCTGGAGGAAGACTGCGCAGAATTGCTGCGGCAGTTTTTCGCCCAGCTTCGCCAACGTCGAAAATTGTCGGGGAAATGGAAGAGGCTCAAAAAAGATTGACTTTTCAGTTTTCAACTTTCTCAACAAGGTTATTAACATTTATACCCGCCGTAGAAGAGATTTTCACGGTGAATTGTTAAAAACTCTGTTGACATTGTTGACAATCCCGGATTTTTCCCCGGTAAAAAGTTGAAAACCTTCTTAACAGCCTCAAATTGCCGGTAGAAAATCCTGTTGAAAACCGGCGGAAATACATTTGGTATAAAAATAACGCTTGACACATCGGCTAAAAACCCGAATGTTCCTGTCAAAAGGAGGAAAACCGGGAATGGATCCCAAAGAAAAACAACAACCGGTGACCTATGTCAGCGGACTGGGGTATCTGCCCGCCACCCCCAAACTCACCGAGCGGCGGAATTTGACCCTTCGCTACCATCTGGTCATCCTTTCCACCATGCTGGTGCTGGGGCTTTGGCTGGTGCTGCTGCCGCCCTTTCAGGCGCTGATGGTACGGCTGGGCCTTTCCGCCTGGGAAGGGGAGCTGGCCGCCCGCATCCCCACCCTTTTGTGCTGCTACCTTCCCGCCATGCTGATCCTGTGGCTCTGCGGCCACCGTTCCAAAGGGGTGCTGGGTGCCAAAAAAGCCATCGGCATCCGCTACGGCTATGCCCTGGGACTGGGGCTGGGGATCAGCGCCATCGCCCGTTTGCTCACTACCGGCGGACTTTGGCTGATGAGTGTCTGCACCCCCTTTTATTACCAGCATCAAATCCCGCCCCTGCCGGACAGCTTCAGCAGCCTGCTGCTGGAATTGGCGGCTCTGGTGCTGCTGCCATCGGTGCTGGAAGAGCTGTTCTTCCGGGGACTGGTGATGGGACGGCTGAAAGAATACGGGGAACTGGTAGCGGTGCTGGTGAGCTCGGTGCTCTACGCCATTTTGTCCCCCGCCCTGGATCAGCTGGTGTTCCGGCTGTTTCTGGGATTGGTACTGGGGCTGGCCCGGCTGCGGAGCTTTTCGGTGCTGGTGCCTATGGTGGTCAGCGCCGGGGTGAACCTTGCCTGGCTCTGCCTGGACTGGCTTTCCCTTCCCTTCTATCTGGCGGGAGTGCTGCTGTTATTGCTGGCCGGGATGGGGGCGGTGGCCCTCTGGTCCGGCAAGCACCTGCGGGCCTTCCAAAACCGGGACCGGGACACCAACCTCACCAACCGAGCCAAGATCAACCTGTTGATTACCAACTTTTTTTTCTGGATTCTATTGATAGTAGGGATGATCTCCCTGGTTTCCAAAATTCAAATCATCGGCTGACCCATCCAAAAAGGAGACGAATTTATGGCTGACTTTACCGGCAACCTCTATTCCAAAGTTCTGGGGATGAACACCGCTGTGCGGATCATCACCCCAAAACGCAGAAACCACAATGGTCCTTTCCGGGCGGTATACCTGCTCCATGGACTGAGTGATAACAGCACCGACTGGGTGCTGAACACCCGCTGCTCCCTGCTGGCCCAGGATTACGATGTGATGCTCATCATCCCGGAGGTGCAGAAGAGCTTTTACATCGACATGGCGGAAGGTGCGCCCTACTTCACCTACATCACCCAGGAACTGCCCCAGCTGGTAGAAACCCTGTTCCGAGTCTCCCCCAAACGGGAGGACCGGTATGTGATGGGCATTTCCATGGGGGGCTACGGGGCGCTGCGCTGCGCCTTGACCTACCCGGAGCGGTACGCCGGCTGCGCCGCCTTTTCCCCTGCCTGCGACATCCGCCTGGTGATGGAGGCCTGCCGGATGGAAACCCCCATGATGCCCCTTGGGGAGGTGATGGGGATTGTAGGTAAAGAGGTGCTGGAACAGTTTCAGGAACGCCCGGAGCTGCTTGCCCCCTACGATCTGTTTGAACTGGCTCGGCGGCAGGATGAAAATCCGGAAAAGCCCAGGCTGTTTGTCACCTGCGGCACCGAAGACTTCATCCACCAGATGAGCCTTAACCTGGCCAAAGCCATGGAGCCTTTGCACTACGACTTCACCTATCTGGAGTGGCCGGGAATCCACGAATGGTATTTCTGGGACGAAAGCGTCCACCTGGCCTTTGAGCACTTCTTCGGCCCCGGCAGCGCCTTCAACCCTTACTCCCTGGAAGGCCGGAAAAGGGGGATGCAGCGGTGAACTCCCCTTTGGCCGACGCCCTGCGTCCCCAAATCCTGGAAGAGGTGGTGGGCCAACCCCACCTGCTCACCCCCGGCAAAGCCCTGTACAACATCATCCAGTCCGGGCAGATTCCCAACATGATTTTTTACGGCCCCTCGGGGGTGGGGAAGACCACGGTGGCCCGGATTATCGCCGCCCAGACCCACAAAAAGCTGTACCAGAAAAACGGCACCTCCTGTTCCACCGCCGACTTAAAGGAAATCATGGACCAAACCAAAACCCTGGCGGGGATGAACGGAATTCTGCTGTACCTGGACGAAATCCAATACCTGAACAAAAAGCAGCAGCAGTCCTTGCTGGAATATCTGGAAAACGGCAGCATCACCCTCATCGCCTCCACCACCGAAAACCCCTATTTTTACGTCTACGGAGCCATCCTGAGCCGGTGTACTGTCTTTGAGTTCAAGCAGGTCACTCCCCAGGAAACGGTAAAGGCAGTGCGCCGGGGATTCGACGCCATGGAACAGCGGCTTGGCTGCTCTATCCGGCGCACCCCGGAGGTGGAACTGGCCATCGCCCAGGGCTGCGGCGGGGACGTGCGCAAATCCATCAACACCGTGGAACTCTGCGCCCTGGCCGCCCCGGAAGAAGAGGGAGTGCGCACCGTCTCCCTAAAACTGGCCGGGCAACTGGCTCAAAAAAGCGCCAACAGCTACGACCGGGAAGGAGACCAGCACTACGACCTCCTTTCCGCCCTGCAAAAGTCCATCCGAGGCAGCGACGAAAACGCCGCCGTGTTTTACCTAGCACGAATTTTGGAAGCAGGGGATCTGCTTTCTCCCTGCCGGCGGCTGCTGGTGATTGCGGCGGAGGACATCGGCTTGGCCTATCCCCAGGCCATCCCCATTGTGAAGGCCTGCGTGGACAGCGCCCTGCAATTAGGGCTGCCGGAAGCCCGGATTCCTCTGGCGGACGCCGCCGTGCTGCTGGCCACCGCCCCCAAGTCCAACAGCGCCTACCTGGCCATGGCCGAAGCCTCCCGGGACGTCCAGCGAGGACTGGGGCGGGGCTTTCCCCGGCAGCTGCAAAACGTCCATTACGATGGGGAGGACCAGGCGGTGAAGGGGCAGCACTACCTCTATCCCCACGACTATCCCCGCCACTGGGTGAAGCAGCAGTATCTCCCCGACGACATCAAGGACCGTGTCTACTACCACTTCGGGGAAAACAAAACCGAACAGGCCGCCCTGCGCTACCGGATTTGGCAGCAGCAGATCCAACCGGAACCGGAAGGGAAAGAGTAAACCTGATCTGTTTTTTCTTTACTTCCCTGCCGGTTTTGTGTATAATAACAGTAATCGTTACCCGTTTTTCCAATTTGGAAGGAGTTAAAATTATGTATCAGGATTTGGTGGATACCATCGGCTATGTGAGGAAGGCGGACCCGGAAGTGGGGGACGCCATGAACCTGGAGCTGAAGCGCCAGCGCCGGAACATCGAGCTGATTGCCAGTGAAAACATCGTTTCCCCGGCGGTGATGGCCGCCATGGGCAGCGTCCTCACCAACAAATACGCCGAAGGCTACCCCGGCAAGCGCTATTACGGCGGCTGCCAGGACGTAGACATTGTGGAAAACATCGCCATCGAGCGGGCCAAGAAGCTGTTCGGCGCCAACTTCGCCAACGTCCAGCCCCACTCCGGCGCCCAAGCCAACACGGCGGTGTACTTCGCCCTGCTGCAACCGGGGGATAAGGTACTGGGTATGAGCCTAGCCCACGGGGGACATCTGACCCACGGCTCCCCGGTGAACCTGTCCGGCAAATACTTTGAGTTCCATTCCTACGGGGTGGAGGACGACACCGAAACCATCGACTACGACCATGTGGAAGCCATTGCCAAGGAAGTCCAGCCCAAGATGATTGTGGCCGGGGCTTCCGCTTACCCCCGTGCCATCGACTTTGAGCGCCTGGGTAAAATCGCCAAAGAGGTAGGGGCCTACCTGATGGTGGACATGGCCCACATCGCCGGATTGGTGGCTGCCGGCCTGCACCAGAATCCGGTGCCCTACGCCGACGTGGTGACCACCACCACCCATAAGACCCTTCGGGGCCCCCGTGGCGGCTTGATCCTCACCAACGACGAAGAGATCGCCAAGAAGATCAACAAAGCCGTGTTCCCCGGCACCCAGGGCGGCCCGCTGATGCACGTCATCGCCGCCAAGGCCGTCTGCTTTGGGGAAGCCTTGCAGCCCTCCTTCAAGGAATACGCCCAGCGGATCGTGGACAATGCAGCCATGCTGGCCAAAGAGCTGATGAACTACGGCTTTGATCTGGTCAGCGGCGGCACCGACAACCACCTGATGCTGGTGGACACCCGGAACTTCCACATCACCGGCAAGGAGCTGGAACGGCGCTTGGATGAGGTGTACATCACCGTGAACAAAAACGCCATCCCCAACGACCCGGAGAAACCCTTCGTCACCAGCGGCATCCGCATCGGCACCCCCGCCGTCACCAGCCGGGGCATGCAGCCGGAGGACATGAAGGTCATCGCCGAGTGCATCTACCGCACCGCCCGGGAGGACTACCTGGAGCACCAGGAGGAGATTCGGGCCAAGGTGAATGAGCTGTGCGGCAAATACCCGCTGTACGAGTAAGATTTCTGATTCCATCCAACATCGGCAATCAAAAAGGACTTCAGGCATACTTTGCTTGAAGTCCTCTTGTTTTTTGTCTTACTATCAGTACTGCTTGCCCCAGTACACCATGTGCTTGGCAGGCTTTCCGCAGCAGACGCAGGTGTCGGAGAGGTGCTCTTCCTCAAAGGGGATGCACCGGCTCTTGACGCCATTGGTCAAATCTTTAATCTTGTCCTCGCAGGCGGAATCCCCGCACCACATGGCCTTGATAAAGCCGGGCTTGTTCTGGGCAATGTCCAAGAACTCGTCCAGGGTGGTGGCCACACTGGTCTTTTCCTTCAGGTTTTCCAAGGCCCGCTGGTAGATGCCGTCGTGAACCTCCTGGAGCTTCTTTTCAATCATCTGGGGCAGCTCATCCAAAGACACGAAGGTCTTTTCCCGGTTGTGCCGGGTCACCAGCACGCACTGGTTGTTCTCAATGTCCTTGGGGCCGATTTCCAGCCGCAGGGGAACCCCCTTCATCTCGTACTGGGCAAACTTCCAGCCGGGAGAGTTGTCGCTGTCGTCCAGTTTCACTCTGAACTGTCCTTTCAACTGCTCCTGCAGCTCTCTTGCCTTTTCCAGCACCCCGGGCTTGTGGACGGCGATGGGCACAATCACCAGCTGGATGGGGGCGATTTTCGGCGGCAGCACTAAGCCGTTGTCATCCCCGTGGACCATGATAATGGCGCCGATCATCCGGGTGGAGACCCCCCAGCTGGTCTGGTGGGGCACCTGCTGGGTGTTGTCCCGGCCGGTGAAGGTAATGCCGAAGCACTCTGCAAAGTGGGTGCCGAAGTAGTGGCTGGTGCCGCCTTGGAGAGCCACGCCGTTGTGCATCATGGGCTCGATGGTGTAGGTTTCCAACGCCCCGGCAAACTTTTCCTTTTCGGTTTTCCGTCCGGTAACAGCGGGGATGGCCAGGGTATCCCGGTAGAAGTCCTCATAGGTGCGAAGCTGCTGCATGGTTTCTTCCATGGCTTCTTCCTTGGTTTCGTGCATGGTGTGGCCTTCCTGCCACAGAAACTCGCTGGAGCGCAAAAAGGGGCGGGTGGTCTTTTCCCACCGCATCACATTGCACCACTGGTTGTACAGCTTGGGCAAATCCCGGTAGGAGTTGATGATCTTCTTATAGTGCTCACAGAACAGCACCTCGCTGGTGGGGCGGATGCAGAGCCGTTCGCTGAGGGTTTCCTCCCCGCCCTGGGTCACCCAGGCCACTTCCGGAGCGAACCCTTCCACATGGTCCTTTTCCACCTGGAGCAGGTGTTCCGGAATCAACAAGGGCATATACACGTTTTCATGTCCCGTTGCCTTAAACCGCTTATCCAAATCCGCCTGAATGTTTTCCCAGATGGCGTAGCCGTAAGGCCGGATAATCATGCAGCCCTTGACGCTGGAATAATCCACCAGTTCCGCCTTTTTCACCACGTCGGTGTACCACTTGGCGAAATCCACTTCCATGGAGGTAATGTCCTCCACCATTTTTTGCTGTTTAGCCAATGTTCTCTCTCCCATTCTGTTTTTTGGAATGTTCCGTTTTCAATTTCAAATATTTGTTTGGTTTCCCTCGGTTTTTGCGAAGCAAAATGGCCGGCCGGACATTGGCCGGTCAAGAGGGGAACCGCAATGATTGCTTTCAGCAATCATTGTAGCATATTTCCCCCGCAAATTCAATCAGAGAAACTGTCCTGCGGTCCAAACCAGCACAGGCATGGCGTAGATGGCCAAGAAGCACAGCACACCCAGCGCCCCAACTGCTCCCACGCAGAACCGGTTGAGCCTTACCATAGGGGGACGGTTTTTCTTTTGATACCACAAAAATCCAATCAGCGCCAGCACTCCCATACCGGTGAGGATCACCCCGGCCCAGTAACCCGGCGGGGTGTAGGTGAGCACCACCGTGTTTTCCCCCTGTTCCAAGGGAATGGCCATAAAGGCGGAGTTGGCCCGCTGCACCTCCACCGCTTTCCCGTTGACGGTGCAGGAAAAGCCTTCATCGTAGGGGATGGAAAGGTAGAGCACCTGTCCCGCCTGGTCGCTGTAAGCGGAAGCGGTGAAGGTGGTGCCCTCATAGGTGATCTGGGCCTGCTGATCCTCCATCTGTTCCACCGCCTGCTGAAGCAATTCCACATCCAGGCCGAACACCCCGAAGGAAGCGCAGTCGCAGTTTTTGTTCAGCTGCAGCTGTACGGTAACGGTGGTGTCTTCAAAGGTACCCAGCTCCACCAGGCCGTTGACGCTTTGGTTGGGGTAGTTGGTGGTGACGGTTTTGCCGTTGACCTTAATGTCAAAGGACTGGTTGATGTCCTCCACCAAGCTGTTGGAATACTCGTCAAAGCAGTCGAAGTACAACACCTGCTGCCCCTCCACCGAAATTTCGTAAATCATCTCGGAGCTGTACCGGGAGCGCCAGGTAAAGGAGTACTGCCCCGCCTCCTGGGCGATGTCGATGTGGTTGACTTCCGTAGGAGCATAGGGGATAATCAGCTGCCCGCCGGAAGTGTCCAGCAATGTCTCGTACAGGTATTGCTGGACCTGCATCCGTTCCAGGTCGGGGATCTCTTCCCGCACCTGATCCGCCCCCACCACCAGGCCCAGGGAAAGGGTCAGGGGATTTTCGTAGACGCGGTACAGCTCATTTTCATACACCGGGTCCTCGGCGATGTTGAGATAGTCAAACTGGCTGACGGTGTAGCGGTTGCCCAACAGTGCGTCGGTGAGCAGGGTGCCGCCGTTGGAGTTCACCTCCATCCAATAGGAGGAATACCCCAGCTTTTTGGCGGTAAAGAGGTAGTCCTGGGTGGTAAAGGAGGTGTAGTGGGCCAGATTGTTGTAGCCGATGCCCCCCATCAGGTTGGCGTCGGTGTACTTGTTGTCGGTTTTCACCCGATACACCCCATCTTCCGGCAGGACATCCTCCAAATCGGTGTACTGCTGCCATTCCGACACCGGATTGGCGGCATCCCCCACATAGACCTGCAAGGAAAACAGCATCTGGGACGCCACCAGCAGGCAGAGCAGCACCGAAAACACCCGGCGGGTGAAGTAGCCGTACCGGTAGGTGAACAGCAGCAAAAACAGCCCGAACCCCACCAGCAGAAATACCAGCATCTGTAGCAGCATGGAGTCCTCCCCCACCCAGAGGGAGTTGAGGTAGTTGTCCAGCACTCCGGAAAAGTAGAGCAGCAAAACCCCTTCCACCGCCACTGCCGCCACCAGGGCTACCCACACTCCGATAAGCGCCCCGGAGCTGGTGTGCTGGGGCAGGGTTTTTGGCTGGATTCGCTGCAGCACCCAGGCAGTGAGGCAGAAGCCCAAAAACAGGGTGATAAACCCGTACCGCACCGGGAAGGCTTGGTAGCTGCCGGTGTGCCACATTTTGTTCACCGGTTCCAGCACCAAGGGCACGGCGCAAAGAAGAAACACAATCAACACCGCCTGCAACCGCCGGTTGCCCCGGAGTTTTCTCAGGAAAAACAGGCTCACCACCAAAATGACGCTGGAGCAGAGAAAGGGCAGGGTGGTGGAAAGGTAGGTGAACAGTCCTCCCGAAGTCAGGCTTTCCACCAGTCCCTCTCCCCGGGCGGAACTCATAAATTGCAGCAGGGCCGGGACCCAGATCACCCCGGTGAGCAGCGCCGCCACCAGACTGGCTCCCACAAAGCAAGCGCAGGCCCGTCCCCGGTTTTCCTTGGGCATGGCCCAAAACACCCATACCGCCACCGCCAGTAGCAGGAAAATCACCACCATATACCCCAAATAAAACTGACAGGCCATAATGGCGCAGAGGCTCAGGATGTACAGCAGGTGTTTGCGGCGGTTGAGGGTCCAATCCAGCCCCAGCAGAAGCAGGGGAAAGAGATACATCACATCCAGCCAGACAATGTTCTGGTAAAACAGCAGGGTGTACCCGCTAAAGGCGTAGCACACCGCCAGCAGCGCCCCAAACCGCTGCCGCAGGTTGGGAAACCGCACCCGGAAGAACACTGCCGCCGTCACGGCGCAGGTCATGAGTTTGAGAATCAACAGCAGGTTCATAAACCACTTCATGTCCCCGGTTTGGACAAAGTAGCTTAAAAAGGAAAAGGGGGAGGAGAGGAAGAAGAGGAACACCCCGTAAAAGTTCATCCCCCCGCCGGTCTGCATGGTGTAAAACAGGCTGCCTTCCCCGTGGAGAATGTTGCGCAGCTCCAGCAGCAGGGGTACCACCTGCTGGTTCATGTCCCCCCAGCTGATGGTGTTCTCCCCAAAGGGATACAACCCGTTGATTCCATATAACAGGCACAGCACCCCCAGCACCGCCAACGGCGCCAGCCAGATACTGTAATGTTTCTTCATGCCAACCGCTCCTTTTCGCCGTGTGTTCTGCGTGGACTACAATAGTGCCAGTATACCATATTTTTTACCGATGGAAAAGGCGGTTTGCTCAAAAACAGAAAAAGACCCCGGCCCGGCATGACACCGAACCAGGATCCGAATGTATAAATCTTCAAAACTAAAGACAGCCCTCCAACTGAAGCAGAGCTTTTTTCCGCTCCAGCCCTCCGGCGTAGCCGGTCAAGGCGCCGTTTTGCCCCACCACCCGGTGGCAGGGAATCAGGATGGCAATGGGGTTGTGGTGGTTGGCCATGCCCACCGCCCTAGCAGCCTTGGGAGAGCCGATCTGCCGGGCAATTTCCCCGTAGCTTCGGGTCTGGCCGTAGGGGATGGTTTGCAGCGCCGCCCACACCTTTTGCTGGAAGGGGGTGCCTTTGGGGGACAAAGGAAGGGTAAATTCCTGCCGTGTCCCGGCAAAGTACTCCGAAAGCTGCGCTTTTGCCTGAACCAACAGCGGGGTGTCCGCCTGCTGCCAATTTTTCAGAGGGGCAGCGTCGAACTCAACTAATATTAAACCCTCTTCCTCCTGGGCCAGCAGCATCCGCCCCAGAGGGGTGTGGCAAAAACAGCAATACACCATGTTACTTCAACCTTCCCGCATACTGCACTCCCAGGCAGAGCAGGGCGCTGATCAGCTCGTAAACGCATAAGAACAGGTTGTTGATCTGTCCCACCCCACCCAGCAGGGTGAACAGCACAAACAGGGCTACCCCCAGTCCGGCGCTGATGAGATACAGCCAGCGCCCGGCGTGGATGGGACGGCCCAGCACCTTGGCGCAGAGCACCGAATAAATCTGGCTGGCCAGCCGGCCATTGTGGCAGACCAAAGCGAGGGCGGTTTCGGCAGGCTCCAGGGAGGCGTCCAGCTCCTTGGACAGGCGGCTGGGCACCACCGCAAAGGTTTCCAAGGGCAGGTCAAAGATTTTGGCCAGCTGCTCCTGGGTGAGGATGGGGTCCACGGTGCGGACCACCGCCAGCACATTGTTGTTGTACAGGTCGATGAGCATATTGCGGATGTCCTCGCTGTAGCCTAAGCCCAGGATGAACACCCCGCTGAGCTCTCCGCTGGCGGAGAGGTACACCAGATTCCGGTTCTGTTCCAGGTACCGATCCTCGTAGTCCTTGCTGGGCACGTCGATGCCGTGGTGGACCATCAGTTCCCGGGAGCCGATGAGAATCCGCCGGTCGTTGACCCAGGCGGAGATGCCCATGCCGTCCTCGTAGGAAATGCTGTCCACCGGGGAAAGGTAGTCGGTGTGGTTGCCGATGATCTTCAAAAACACACAGCCCAGCACGCTCTTGGTCCGGCAGAGAACGCTGGTAGCATCCAGGATGGCGTGGTCAATGGGGGTGTTGGAAAAGGTCTTAATGCCGTAAAGGGTGATGTTTTTGGGGTAGAACAAATCCGCCGCATCCAGCACCAGGGAGTTGACCCCCTCAAACTGCTCCACTGCCTTTCCTCCCAACACGGCGCCTCCCATGCGGGACAGGGTCTTGGCGGTGGTGTACAGGGGGAAGGAGGTCAAAAACAGGCCGATGGCCCCGGCGCTCACCGCCAAACAACCGGTAAAGACGGTAAAGGCGGCGTAGATGTCTCCCCAGAAGAAAGCCAGCACCCCGGCCAGCAGGGAGAGGATCAAAAAGATGGGGGTGGTGATCTTCACCGTTTTGTCCCCAAAGTTGTTGCTGAAAGATTCCTTCACAAACCCGGACAGGAAATCGGTTTTCCGGCTTTCCGCCATCCAGGCCCGCTCTTCCAGTCCCCCGGGGCGGACCAAATCCTCCGCCAAAGACTGGTTCTTTTCTATGGTCACGGAATATTTGTCGTACTGGGCCGGGGAAGACACCACCTTGAAGTTGGTGATTACCGCCCGGTACTCCATCAGCTTGCCGATGGCCCCGAACAACAGCTCAAACAGCACCACTGGCACATAGAGGTAAACGCCGCTGCCGCCTAAGGCTGCGGGGTCCACCACCAGCAGCACCACCGAGAAGACGATGACCATCACCATGGCCAGGGAAATCAAGCTGTCCCGGGAAGCCTTGCCCGGCCGCAGGGTGACAAAGCCGTTTTTCATCCGGTCCAGGGTCAGCACAAACCCCAGCACTGCGCAGACCAGCTGGGCGATGCAGGGCACCATGGCGCCGAACTGCTCCAAGGGGGTGCCTTCCCAGCTTCCCACCAGGGTAAAGCCTAGGCTGATCAAAAATACCACAGCCAGCCCCACCAGCTTCCAGACTCCCCGACGGAAGGTCTTTTTAAAGGCCCCGGCAAATTCTTCCGCCTGATCCAAGGACTGAAATTCCTCAAATTCGTAATCCCCATCGGGGATGGCCTCTTCCGGTTCCGGCAGGGGCGGCTGCTTTTTATGCCGCTTTTCCTTCCCTTCCGGTACCTCTGCGGTAGCCTCCAGGGTGTCCATGGAGGGGAAATGGTGGGTTTGAGCCGTTCCCTTCTCCGGCTGGGACGGGGCCGGTTCCGCTTTTTGGGCCGGCTTTTCCGGCTGGGCCCGGAAAATCTGCCCGGTCTGGCCGGTGTGGAACTGTTTCAGCTTTTCCTGCAATGCTGCGGTGCGCTCTTTGGACATCCCCACCGCCGGAAAAGTCTTCAGCGCATCGGGAGAGGACACCGGCATCTGCTGGCCCTCTTCCAAATGGGGCGGGGTTTTTAAGGTAAAGCCTTGGATCATCTCTTCCCGGCGGCGGCGGAAATTGTCGTATTCCTCCGCTTTTTCCTCCAGGGTTTCCGCTGCCCCGGAGGGGGCGGGCTCTTCTGGCTTTTTCTCCACCGCCGGGGCAGGCTGAGCCGGTTTAGGCTGGGCGGGGACCTTTTCAAACTCCCTGGTAGACCACAGAGGAGAGCGAACCTTTCCCTGCTCCCTTTGATGCTGGCGCAGCGCTTCTTCGTCCAGGGTAAACCGGCCGGCAGAAGACGCAGCCGGTTCCTTTTCCGAAGAGGTGACCGCCGGTTTTTGTTCCGCCCCAGCGACTTTCGGTTCTGGCTTAGGCGGTGTTTGTTCTGCGGCAGGAGCCTTCTTTTCCGGCTTAGGTTCCGCCGCCGGGGCAGCGGGATGGTGGCCTAAAATCTCATCCAGCAAACTTTGAGTGTCGTAACGCCGGGCCTGCCGGTAGGCTTCCTGCTTTTGTTGGCTTTCCTTTTGTTTTAGTTCTTCCAAAATATCATCTACAGAATATTTCTGTTCCGACATATACGTTCAAACTCCTTCCCCAATTACTTCGCCCCTGGGTTTTTGGCTGTTTTCCCCAATCGCTGCCGGGTCATCTCATAGAGCAGCACCCCCGCCGCCACCGAGGCGTTGAGAGAGTTGACCTGTCCCAGCATGGGCAGGCCCACCAGCACGTCCGCTTCTTCCAGCAGCAGCCGGTTGACCCCTTTTCCTTCGTTTCCCACAATGAGGCAGGCGCCGCCGGAATAGTCCACCTGGCACCAATCAGTGCCCCCCATCTGGGCGCAGTAAAAGAAGATGCCCTGCTTTTTTAAGCTGCGGACGGTTTGGGCCAGATTGCTTACCCGGCACACCGGCACCACCGCCGCCGCCCCGGCGCTGGTTTTGTACACCGTCTGGGTCAGCCCGGCACTGCGGCGCTTGGGCAGGATCACCCCGTCCACCCCGCAGGCTTCGGCGGTACGGAGGATAGCTCCCAGGTTGTGGGGGTCCTGGATCTCGTCGCAGAGCACCAGAAAGGGCGGATGGCCCGCCGCCTGCGCCTGACCCAGGATCTCCTCCAGAGAAACATATTCCGCTGCGGAAAGCACTGCCGCAACTCCCTGGTGGTTCACCCCGCCGGAAAGCTGATCCAGCTTTTCTGCGCTGACCTGTTTGACTGCAATCCCCCGCTCTCTGGCTTTGGCCAAAATAGCCTTTAAACTGCCCTCTGCCGGGCCTTGCCGGACATAGACGGCGTCAATCTCTTTGCCGCTTCGCAGCAGTTCCATCACGGCGTTGCGCCCTGCCGCCACGTCCTCCCGGAGTGTTTCTTCCTGCTTCATGGTTCGTCTCCCGTTCAACTTGGATTATATACTGTTTTATTGTAACACAACCCAAAACAAAAAACTATCCCTTTTCACAATTTTCCCCAATTTTCCACCTATCCCAGCCACCAAACCAGCAGTCCGGTGGCGCCGCTTCCCGCTGCCGCCCAGGCCAGCCCGTACCCCAGCTGCCGGATACGGCGAATGCGCCGGCTGCGCTTGTCCAGCCGGATTCCCGCCTGACGCAGATAGTCCCTGGCCCGCAGCTGGACCTGCTGGTCCATGGCCCCCTGTGGGCTGAGGAAAAAGATGGCCCGCTCAAAACAGGGGTCCTCCGGCTGTAAAATCTCAATGGCTTTTCGATGCACACCCTTTACCATAGGGATACCGCCTTTCTGCAAGTTTGCTGTCATGTCCCTAGTATGGCAGCTTTTTCCAATTCTATACCAAAGGTAATCGCCGGTTTCTCTGCAAACTGTTGAAAACTCTGTTGAAAAGGTTGAAAACTTTGCCGGTGAAATTGTTGACAACTCTGTTGAAAAGGTTGAAAACTTTGCCGGTGAAATTGTTGACAACTCTGTTGAAAAGGTTGAAAACCCAGGTGGCTGCGGGAAATTGCCGGCTGCAAACAACCGTTAACTCCCTTTGACAGTTTGTTGAAAAGACAAAAGTTACAATCAGTAATATCCTTCTGACAAAAACTCGGAGTGGGAAATCGTGTTTTTTCCATTTCCAAGGCAGGAAGGGGAGACAAAGGGGAAAAAATATGATAGAATAGAAACGTCTGCAAGGCAGACGTTTCTAAGTCCACCCTTTGCGCTTTTCGCAGAAGCGCAATTTCGCCTCGGGCGAAAACCGGGGAAAATCATCCAAACAGCGTCGCAGTCTCGATCAAAATGAAGGTGTGTTTCAAGGAGGAATTTTGATGCAGGAAAGTATCTTTACCATCCCGGTCACCGAACTGCTGGAGAAAAAGGAAGGCTGTCCCATCTGCGCCATGGTGCGGCTGCTGGAGCAGCGCAGCGTGGAGTACATTATGGGAGCCGCTATGATGGAGCCGGACGTGCGGATCGAAACCAACCGCCTGGGCTTCTGCGCCCATCACTTCGCCCAGATGCGCAGCCAAAAAAATCGGCTGAGCCTGGCCCTGATCCTCCAAAGCCACCTTCAGGAGCTGCAAAAAAACCCCATGGGCAGCACCGGCTCCGGCAAACTCAAGCGGGGCCAGCTTCCCCCCAAGGAGGAAAGCTGCTTTGTCTGCGACCGGATTCAGTGGGCCCAGGTGCGGTTTTTCCACACCCTGCTGCAGCAGTACGCCGCCCAGGAGGATCTGCGCACCCTTTGGAAGGAACAGCCCTTCCTCTGCCTGCCCCATTACCGGCAGCTCACCACCTACGCCAAACAGAATCTGGACAAGCATTGGCAGAAGGATTTCCAGCAGTCCTTAAACGACCTCTGCTTAAAGCAGCTGGACGCTTTGGAAGCGGATGTCTCCCATTACTGCAAGATGTTTGACTATCGCAGCAAAGGCGGCGACTGGGGCACCTCCAAAGACTCCATCGAACGGAGCATCGCCTTTCTTACTTCCGGAGAAATACCACCCCAACCCTGACATACCCAAAGCGGTTTGAGCATAGGGTAGAGCAGATCGCTTTGGGAGGGGACAAGGGTGGAAAAAAAGGGCTCCATCACCGGACTTTTGCTGCTTCAGGGGGCGCTGGCCCTGTTTTTGGTGCTGGTGGTGGCGCTGCTGTTTTGGCTGTACCCCAACCAGGCCACCCAGGCAGGGGACTGGCTTTCCAGCCGGATGGAGGAGGAAAACCTCTGGGCCACTCCGCAAGCCGACACCGCCCCTGCCCTCACCGCCCCCTTAGGGGAACTGACGGTGACCTCCGCTTTCGGGCAGCGGGACGGGGAACAGCACCAGGGCATTGATCTGGACGCCCAGGCAGGGGAACCGGTGTACGCCGCCTTGGACGGCACCGTTACCACTGCGGCCACCAGCGACAGCTACGGCAACTGGATCGAGCTGACCCACGCCGACGGCCTTTCCACCCGGTACGCCCACTGCTATATCTTGGCAGTCAAGGAAGGAGACACCGTCTCCGCCGGGGATTTAATCGCCTTGGCCGGGGAGACAGGGGACGCCGATGGCGCTCATCTCCACTTTGAACTGTTGGAAAACGGCCAGCCGGTGGATCCCGCCGCCGCCTTGGGGGTGTGATGGAATTTCGCCTGGGACAGACCCGGCTGACCATCCGGTTTGGGTTTGTGGCGGTGCTGACCCTCTCCGCCCTGCTGGACCCCTCCGGCTGGGGAGTGCTGGGGCTGCTGGCTGCCCTGCTTCACGAGCTGGGACACCTGTTTTGCTGCCTGGTGCTGAAACACCCGCCCAAGGCCCTGGAGCTCACCTGCTTCGGCCCTGCCCTGATTCCCCGGGAAGGGCTGCCCTCCCTCAAGCAGGAACTGCTGATCCTTTTCTCCGGCAGCGGGGTCAACCTGCTCTGCGCCGGGCTCTGTTTTTGGGCCGGGCAGTGGGTCCCTCAAATCGGGGTGTTCGGGCTGTTTCACCTGGCCTTTGGGCTGCTGAATCTTTTTCCCGCCCAGGGGTTAGATGGGGGAAAAGCACTGAGTTTGCTATTCGAGCATTGTTTCGGCTGTCTTTGGGGGCAGCGGCTTTTTCGTATAATACAATTTGTATTTTTGCTATCTTTTACTACCATTTGTCTTTATTGGACGGTGCAACAACAGCTGCATTGGACCGGATTGGTGTTTTGCAGCTATCTCTGGCTGGCGGCGCTGCTGCCAAGTCCAGGAAGGAACACAAAATAGGAGGAACAACATGGATCAAAAAACGGCATTGGAACAGCTGATTTTAAGCGTACAAAAGCCGGGACGTTATGTAGGCGGGGAGCCGGGCAGCATTGTGAAGGACAAAAATGAAGTGTCCTTGCGGTTTGCCTTCTGCTTTCCCGACACCTATGAAATCGGCATGAGCCACCTGGGCATGAAAATCCTTTACGGCCTGCTCAACGCCCAGCCGGACATCTGGTGTGAGCGGGTGTTTGCCCCCTGGGTGGACATGGAGGAAAAGATGCGGGCCCAGGGCATGAAGCTCTACGGCTTGGAGAGCTTTGACCCATTGGATGAATTTGACATCATCGGCTTCACCCTGCAATACGAGCTCAGCTTTACCAATATCCTGAATATGCTGGACCTAGGGGGCATCCCGGTGTACAGCAAAGACCGGCCGGGGCTGAAAAACCTGGTGATTGCCGGGGGACCCTGCTGCTGCAACCCGGAGCCCATCGCCGATTTCGTGGACCTGTTCCAGCTGGGAGAAGGGGAGGAGATGCTTCCCGAAATCTGCCGCTGCTACCAGGACGCCAAGGAAAGAGGGCTGAGTAAGGAGGAATTTCTCTTAAAGGCCTGCCAGATCGGCGGGGTGTATGTGCCCGCCTTCTACGACGTGGAATACTTCCCCGACGGACGGGTGAAATCCATCACCCCCAACCGTCCCGGGGTTCCGGCAGTGGTGGAAAAGCGGATTATCCAGGATCTCAGCACCGCCTACTACCCGAAAAACTTTGTGGTGCCCTTTATCGACACCGTCCACGACCGGGCCATTTTGGAGCTGATGCGGGGCTGTATCCGGGGCTGCCGGTTCTGCCAGGCAGGCTTCCTCTACCGTCCCCTGCGGGAAAAATCTGCCGAGGTGCTCTGCCGTCAGGGGAAGGATCTCTGTCAATCCACCGGGTACGAGGAAATTTCTCTGTCCAGTTTAAGCTCCTCCGACTATTCCGAAATTGAGCCGCTGCTGGATGCCCTTTACGACTACACCCAGGAAAACCACATCAACCTGGCCCTGCCCAGCCTGCGCATCGACAATTTCAGCGAAGAGCTGCTGGACAAAATCAAAGCGGTTCGCCGCAGTGGGCTGACCTTTGCCCCAGAAGCGGGGACCCAGCGGCTGCGGGACGTGATCAACAAAAACATCACCGAAGAGGACATCTTCACCTCCTGCCGCCTGGCCTTTGAAGGGGGGTACAGCGCCGTCAAGCTCTACTTTATGCTGGGGCTGCCCACCGAGACCATGTACGACTGCGAGCAGATCATCGACCTGGCCCAGCAGGTAGTGGGGCTGTACCACCGCTGCCCCGGCCGGAATAAGGATCGGGGAGTGAACGTCACCGTTTCGGTATCCACCTTTGTGCCCAAGCCCCAGACCCCCTTCCAGTGGTTCGGCCAGGACACCCTGGACCAAATCGTGGAAAAGCAGCTTCACATGAAGGACTGCATCACCTCCAAGAAGATTTCCTTTAAGTACCACGCCTCCAAAACCAGCGTGCTGGAAGCGGTGTTTGCCCGGGGAGACCGGCGGCTCTGCGACGTGGTGTACAGCGCCTGGAAAAAGGGCTGCTACTTCGACAGCTGGGACGAGCATTTTTACTTCGACCGCTGGGAGCAGGCCCTTCAAGAAGCGGGGCTCACCGTGTGGTTTTACGCCAACCGCCACCGGGAGCTGGACGAAATCTTCCCCTGGAGCCATTTAAGCTACGGGGTCAGCGAAGCCTTTTTGAAGCGGGAGTGGGAGAAAGCCCAGAAAGCCCAAACCACCCCCAACTGCCGCCAACAGTGCGCCGGCTGCGGCGCCAACCGGCTGCTTGCCCGAAAGGAGGGAAAATGCGTTGAGTGAAGCAATGCCCATGGAAAGGGAAACAGAACTCCCCATTGAACAGATGCCCAACCTGCGGCTGTTTTACCGCAAGCGGGGAAGGGCCAAGTACATCTCCCACCTGGACATCACCCGGTGCATGCAGCGCTCCCTGAAACGGGCGGGGCTGCCGGTGTGGTACACCCAGGGATTCAACCCCCATATGTACATGACCTTCGCCCTGCCCCTGGCCCTGGGGTACGAAAGCGACTACGAGTGCATGGATTTGCGGGTTACCCATCTCATGGACTTCGAGGAAATCCAGTCCCGCCTAAACGCCGCCCTGCCCAGGGACATTCAGGTGTGGAAGGTAGATTTTCAGAAGGAAAAGCCCCTGGCCATCACCCAGGCGGACTACCGGCTCACCGTGTACCCCCAAGACCCGGAAAAGTTTTGGCAGGACTTTTCCGCCTTCTGCAACCAGCCGGAAATCCTCACCCAGAAGCGCACCAAAAAGGGGATGAAAACGGTGGATTTGAAGCCGGAATTCACCCTGCTGGGGCATCAGACGGAGGGGGAGAGGTGCATCCTCACCCTGCGCACCACCGCCGGGCAGAAAAACTTCAACCCCACCCTGCTCACCGACGCCTTTTGGGCGGCCTCCGGGCAGACGGGGTATGTTCAGGTGTTAAGGACCGCGGTGTATGCGGGAGAGAAATTGTTTGAATAAAATTTCCAGACAAAATAACACAGCGGAGACCCCAACACTTCACGGGTCTCCGCTGTTTTTCTTCGATTGAATTTTATTCCACTGCCGCCGCCAGTCCCGCCGACTGCTTCCAGGTCAAGGTGCGGACCACTGCCTGCATCAGCCGTCGCTGGGAAAGGGTGCCATTCTGCACTGCGGCGTAAAGCTGTTGGTACACGGCGGCGGGGTCGCTGGCAATCACCAGGTCTGCCCCGGAAACCACTGCCTGTACCGCCGGGGACAGGCTGCCGGAACAATACTGTTCCAGCCCCGCCTGGTTCACGTCATCGGCTATCAATACCCCGCTGAACCCAATGTTGGAGCGGATTTGGCTGATGACGCTGGCGGAAAGGGAAGCCGGAGTAGTGTCATCCAAGCAGTTGACAATGCAGTGGCCCAGCAGCACCGCTTGTGCCCCGGCATCCACTCCGGCGTGATAGGTCACCACGTCGGTGGCGTTGAGCTCCTCTTTGCTGCGGTCATCCACCCGGATGCCGTTTTCCTGGGTGGTGCCGTAAGAGGGGAAGTATTTCAGCACCGGCTCCACGTTGCTGGCCAAACTGGCCTGGACCACATCGTTCACATACTGGCTGGTAAGTTCGCTGTCCTGTCCCAACGTCCTGGAATAAATCTCCTGGGAAGGATCGGTGGAGACATTGATCACAGGCGCCAGATTCAGGTTCAAGCCCAGAGAGGCCAGCAGCTCGCACCGCTCTTTGGTATCGGAATCAAATCCTGCCATTCCCTGGGAAGCGTAAATCTGCTGAGGGCTGTAGAAGGGGAAGGAGCGGTAGGTGCTGTTGCCGCTGACCGGCACTACGGTGCCCCCTTCTTCGCTGGTGCCCAGCCACAGGCCCACCCCCTCCAAGGTTTGGTAAGGAGCAAGCTCCTGGGCCATAGCGGCGGCGTCTTTTCCGGCAAAATCCTCGCTGCCCAGCAAAAAGCCCGCCGGATGGCAGTTTTGGGCGATTTCCCCAGCGGTGGCGGCGTCGTAATTGGCTAAGATCAGCTGGCCCACCTTCTGCTCCAAGGTCATGCTGTTATACAGATCTGCCACGGCGCTGCTTTCCGGCGTGTTTCCCGTGGCCACTACCACTTCATCGGCGGCAGAGGGCCGGCTGACCTGGTAGCCCTGGGCCTGAATAACCTCCTGATTGGTCAATTCGCCGGTGTAATACATCACTGCCTGGCACCCCACCGCCAAAACCAGCCCGTTCTCCACCTGCTGGGCATTGGAAATATCAAACTGATATTGGGCCGTAGAGGTGCTTAAAATCAAATTGGTGTCGCTGTACTCCAACACATTTCCGGCAATGGAATGCACCTCTTCCCGGCTTTCCCCAAACGAACAGCCGGTAAAGAATAGGAGCAGCGCTAAGAAGAGGGCGGGGAGCGTCACCGTCTTTTTCACATAAATTCCTCCTGGTCTATGGTTCCTTATTATCCAAAAAGGGCTGTCCGTTTGGACAGCCCTCATCGGCTTATTTTGCATAATCCGTGACCCGGCTTTCCCGAATCAGATTGATCTTAATCTGACCGGGATAGCTCAGCTCGCTTTCGATCCGCTTCGCCATTTCCCTGGCTGTAACCACCATTTTTTCATCATCCAGCACTTCCGGCTTGACGATCACCCGGATCTCCCGGCCGGCCTGGATGGCGTATGCCTTTTCTACGCCCTCATAAGAGCCGGCGATCTCTTCCAGCTTTTCCAAACGCTTGATGAAGCTCTCCACGTTTTCACGCCGTGCGCCGGGACGGGCCGCACTGATGGCATCCGCCGCCTGAACCAAGCAGGCAATGACGGTTTTGGGTTCCACGTCGTTGTGGTGAGCTTCCACCGCATGGATCACAGCCGGACTTTCCTTGAACTTCCGGCACACATCCACGCCGATCTCCACATGGGAGCCTTCGATTTCATGGTTTAACGCCTTGCCGATGTCGTGAAGCAAACCGGCCCGGCGGGCAATGGCAGGGTCTACTCCCAGCTCGCTGGCCATCATCCCGGCCAGGTGCGCCACTTCAATGGAGTGGTTGAGCACATTCTGCCCGTAGCTGGTGCGGTAGCAGAGCCGTCCCAGCAGCTTGACGATTTCCGGGTGCAGGCCGTGGACATCGGTGTCCAACACAGCCCGTTCCCCTTCGTTTTTGATGTGCTGCTCAATCTCCCGGCGGGCTTTTTCCACCGTCTCCTCAATCCGAGAAGGATGGATCCGGCCGTCGGCAATGAGTTTTTCCAGAGTCAGTCTTGCCAACTCCCGGCGCACCGGGTCAAAGCAGGACAAAGTAATGGCTTCGGGGGTGTCGTCAATGATCAGATCCACCCCGGTAAGAGTCTCGATGGCCCGAATGTTCCGGCCTTCCCGGCCGATGATCCGGCCCTTCATCTCGTCGTTGGGCAGCGGCACCACGCTGACGGTGGATTCGCTGACCTGGTCGGCAGCGCAGCGGGAAATGGCCAGGCTGACCAGTTCTCTGGCCCGCTGGTCGCACTCGCTCTTGAGCTGTTGGTCGTAGGCGGCGATCTTCTGGGCCTTTTCATAGGCCAGATCGTCCTCCAGGGAGCTGAGCAGCTGGGCTTTGGCTTCCTCTACGGTGAGCTGGGAAATCCGCTCCAGGGTCTGCAGTTCGCTTTGCCGCAGGGCCTCGGCTTCTTCCAGCTTCTTTTCCGCCTGTTTTAAGCGGTCGTTGAGTTTTTCTTCCTTCTTTTCCAGATTGTCTGCTTTCCGGTCCAGGTTTTCTTCCTTCTGCACCATCCGGCGCTCCTGGCGGGAAAGTTCACTGCGGCGGTCCTTCAGCTCTTTGTCCGCCTCGCTGCGCTGGCGGTGGATTTCTTCCTGAGCTTCCAGAAGCGCCTCTTTTTTCTTGGTAGCTGCTTCTTTTACGGCGTCTTCTACAATACGTTTGGCTTCTTCTTCGGCGGAGCCGATTTCGGCTTCAGCAATTTGTTTGCGATGTTCGGCTCCCCTCTGGAAGAAAACCTTTTTGCAGATGACGCCCACCGCTACCACAGCAATGGCAAGTACTACGCAGAGCACTGCCAGCACAATGATAATTGGGTCCATCTTGGTTTGTATCCTCCTAACAAAGATTGAGGGTGTGCCGTCCCGTTGCGGCAAATGGACTTATGTTTATTGATAACGAAGCATTGAATAAGAATGATGCGTCTTGATAAAGCAAACCCATCGGCCGTCGTGACGGCTGCGGATGCCCCCGCAATATGCGGGAAAAAATTTGTTCCGTGTACGAAAAAGAATCAGCGGAACCGGAAAATCCGTTGATACAGAAATTTTCAAGCGCCAACCGGCAGCTGAAAGCAAGGCTGTGGGGAAAATCAAAACCTGCTTTGCCAAAGCAGCGGATACAGGGCGGCCCAATCCAAAACCTTCAGATGGGCAAGTGCCGCCGCTCCAAAGCAGTCAAAATGTTCCAGTTTTCCAACAGTCCTAGGGTTCCTCATCTATTTTACTTGCTTGGAAGGTAATTGTCAAGATAAATTCAAGAAAACTATCCATATCCTATGAGAAAATCCACCGCTCCTTCGTCAAAACCGCCAAACCAATTTTTCACCGGGAAAAAGCGGAAAAAACGGATTGACATCCCTTGCGGGAATGTGTTACAATAGCTAGTACCTCGAAGAGGTTTCTTTTTTTGCCTTCTTTTATCGGGAGGAGGGCGGAAAAGGACCTTGGAGGGAGGCAAAAAACGATCCGAATTCATAGGAGGTGCCGAAATGCGAGTTAAAGTTACCTTGGCCTGCACCGAGTGCAAGCAGCGCAACTATAACACCATGAAGAACAAGAAAAATGATCCCGACCGGTTGGAGATGCGCAAGTACTGCCGGTTCTGCCGCAAGCACACGGTTCATAGGGAAACCAAGTAAAGGAGGGTTTTGCCATGGCAAAGGATTCTGCGGACAAGAAGCAGGAAAAGCTCGCCAAGAGCGACAAGAAAGCTGCCGACAAAAAATCCGCTCAGAAGAAGAAACAGGCAAACCCTTTCCAAAAGTTCATCCGCTACTGCAAGGATCTGAAGAGTGAAATCAAAAAGGTGGTTTGGCCCAGCGCCAAGCAGATCAAAAACAACAGCATTGTGGTGCTGGTGTTTGTGGTGATCAGCGCCGTGTTCTTGAGCCTCATTGATTTGGGCTTGGGACAGCTGGTGGCCCTGGTCTTTGGATGATTTCCCTTCGCCCGCAGGTTTCAGTCCATTGAGAAAGGAACGATCCCCAGTTTATGGAACAGGCAAAATGGTATGTGATCCACACCTATTCCGGATATGAGAACAAGGTGTCTCACAGCATCGAGAATATGGTGGAAAACCACAATTTGCAGGATTTGATCTTGGAAGTCAAGGTCCCCATGGAAAAAGTGGAGGAACACAAAGACAACGAGGTCAAAGTGGTAGAGCGGAAAGTTTTTCCGGGCTATGTGCTGGTGAAGATGGTCCTCAACGACGACACCCACTACATGATCCGCAGCATCCGGGGCGTCACCGGGTTCGTGGGAACTTCCACCGACCCCGTCCCCCTCACCGACCGTGAGGTGAAGCGGCTTGGGGTGGAGACAGTCCGCTCTCAGGTGGATTACCAGGTGGGAGACACCGTCAACATTACCGGCGGTCCCATGTCCGGTTTCTCCGGCGTGGTCAACTCCCTGAATGTGGCGGAAAACAAAGTCACGGTTGTGGTTTCCATGTTTGGCCGGGAAACTCCGGTAGAGCTGGAGCTTGCCCAGGTAAAAAAGGTAGACTGAGCCGATACCGGTTTACCGAACACCGGCGCTATGGCGCCGGACGATCCAATGCCGGTGCTGATACCGGCAAAGCGCTTTTAAGAAAGTGCATTTGTGGGAGGAACAAAAGTAAGGCTTGCCCAAAGGCAGGCGCCGTTGTTCCGCCGTCACCACGATTGATTTGGAGGTATTTTTATGGCTCAAAAAGTAACAGGTTACATTAAACTGCAAATCCCCGCCGGCAAAGCGACCCCGGCGCCCCCGGTTGGCCCTGCTCTGGGTCAGCACGGCGTGAACATCATGGCGTTCACCAAGGAATTCAACGAACGCACCAAAAACGACATCGGCCTGATTATCCCTGTGGTCATCACCGTGTTCGCCGACCGCTCCTTCACCTTCGTCACCAAAACCCCTCCGGCTGCGGTGCTGATTAAGAAGGCCTGCGGCATCGAAAGCGGTTCCGGCGTCCCCAACAAGACCAAGGTCGCCAAGATCACGCGTGAACAGGTGCAGAAGATCGCAGAAACCAAAATGCCTGACCTGAACGCTTCCAGCGTGGAAAGCGCCATCAGCATGATCTGCGGCACCGCTCGTTCCATGGGTGTTGAAGTCGTTGACTGATCGACCCCTGGTGGGAGGAAAATTCCGTTAATTACCACTTTTAGGGAGGAACAAGACTAATGAAACATGGTAAAAGATATTTGACAAGCGCCAAGGCCATTGAGCGCAACAAGCTGTATGAAGTAGAGGAAGCTGTGAACATGGTATGCAGCACCTCCAAGGCAAAATTCGACGAGACCGTGGAACTCCACGTCCGTCTGGGCGTTGACTCCCGTCACGCGGACCAGCAGGTCCGGGGTGCCGTGGTTCTGCCCAACGGCACCGGCAAAACCGTCCGGGTGCTGGCTTTCTGCAAGGGCAGCAACGTGGACGCTGCTTTGGCTGCCGGTGCGGATTACGCCGGAAGCGACGAATATGTGCAGAAGATCCAGGGCGAAGGCTGGATGGACTTCGACGTGGTGATCGCTACCCCCGACATGATGGGCGTGGTTGGCCGTCTGGGTAAAATCCTGGGCCCCCGGGGCTTGATGCCCTCTCCCAAAGCCGGTACCGTAACCCCCGACGTGGCTAAGGCTGTCACCGAAGCCAAGGCCGGTAAGATCGAATACCGTCTGGACAAGACCAACATCATCCACTGCCCCATCGGCAAGGCCAGCTTCGGCCCCGAAAAGCTCCAGCAGAACCTGGAAGCTTTGATGGATGCCATCGTCAAGGCTAAGCCCGCTGCCGCCAAGGGTCAGTATATCAAGTCCTGCGTGGTTGCTTCCACCATGGGCCCCGGCGTAAAGATCAGCACTTCCAAGTACGGCGTGTAATCTTTTTCGGATGATTTACAATTTGTAGAAAAATTTCCCTGGTTGTACTCTTGACAATCAGGGGATTTTTTTGTATAATAATCAAGCTGTATTTTTCTAAAGACAGCAGGTAAGGAATTTTCTTGTAAGCGATGAAGTTTCATCATCCGCCTGCCGAGGGAAAGTCGGAAAGAAATTTGTGTCTACACTGCCTTTCTGCTTCCTTTGAACAAGCGGGAAGGCTTTTTCTCTCCCGATTTCTTTGAAAAATCAGAGAATATTCATTCGGAGGTGAAATCATTTATGCCAAGCGCAACCATTCTCAGCGAAAAGCAGAAATTTGTGGCGGATCTGGCAGAGCAGCTCAAGAATGCCGTAGCCGGTGTCATTGTGGACTACAAGGGCATCAACGTGGCAGACGACACTGCTTTGCGTAAGGAGCTGCGGGAAGCCGGTGTGAAGTACACCGTTGTGAAAAACACCATGCTGCGGCTGGCTGCTCGGGAAGCCGGGCTCAACGGCGTAGAGGAAGTGCTGGAAGGCACCACCGCTCTGGCCACCAGCGACAGCGACTATGTAGCTGCCGCGAAGATCCTGTGCAAGTATGCTGACGCTCACGAAAACTTCAACATTAAGCTGGGCTTCATGGATGGAGCAGTACTGGACGCTGCCAAGGTTCAGGAACTGGGCAACCTGCCTTCCAAAGAAGAACTGCTTACCCAGTTGGTTTACGTTCTGTCTGCTCCCATGCGGGGCCTGGCTGTCTCCCTCAACGAGATCGCCAAGAAGCAGGGCGGCGAAGCCGGCGAAACCGAGGAAGCAACCGCCTGATTGTTGCGGTATTCCTGCCTAATCTAAAAAATTACGAATTTATGGAGGTTACTCATCATGGCTGATGTAGCAAAGTTCATTGAAGAGATCAAATCCCTCACCGTTCTGGAACTGAACGAACTGGTGAAGGCCATTGAAGAAGAATTCGGCGTAAGCGCTTCTGCCGCTGTTATGGTGGCTGGTGCTGCCGGTGCCGGCGCTGCTGCTGCCGAAGAAAAGACCGAGTTCGACGTAGTGCTGAAGGAAATGGGCGACCAGAAGATGGCCGTGATCAAGGCTGTCCGCACCATCACCGGCCTGGGCCTGAAGGAAGCCAAGGCTGCCGTGGAAGGCGCTCCCACCACCCTGAAGGAAGCTGTGTCCAAGGACGAAGCCGAAGACATCAAGAAGCAGCTGGAAGAAGTGGGCGCTGTGGTGGAACTCAAGTAAGTTCACCCCAACCATTGTACTGCAAAAGGCAACGGAGTGTATTCTCCGCTGCCTTTTTCTTTTGTCCCTATTCCCTTTGGCGCTGCTCTGTTTCAGCAATCCGTCCCCTCCCAACCTCCGGGCAGGGGGCTTTTCGGTTACAGGTAAAATTCCTCCATAGTGTCCAGGCAGAGGCAGGCCAATCGCCCGCCGATGGCCGCCCCGCAGTCCAGGACAATGTTGTTGTGGCTGCGGTAGATCTCCCATTTCCCACTGAGCAGTTTGGTGGGGGTGTGGCCGCTGAGGACATAGATGGAATCATCCGGGAAATACTGGGTTTGATAGTCCGGCCGCACCATGGTCAGCTCTTCCAAACTGTATTCCTCCAGCTTTTTCCCCGGCCGGTAATTTCCCAGCCCGGCGTGAACCAGCAAAAAGGCCCGCTCTCCTACATCCACCGTCTCGTACCAGCCGAACCCTTCCAAAAATTCCAGCAGCTGCCTTCGCTCCCGAGGCGGCAGGGCCTGGAATTGCTCCAAGGTGACGCCCCCGCCGTTTCGCTGCCACAGGAAAATATTTTCCATAAGGTAAGTATCCACCTGGCTGATGGTTTCTTCCGTCACCTCAAGAAGCAGCTGTTTTAAAATGTAAATGGCCATGACCTCATGGTTGCCCATCAAGGGGTACACGTTGGGCCGCTGGATAATGTCCTGCAAAATCTTCACCGGTTCCGGCCCCCGATCCACCAAATCCCCCAGCAGATAGAGGGTGTCCTCTTGGTTGAACTTGATTTTTTCCAGCATAGCCAGATATTTTTGATATTCTCCGTGAAGATCGCTCATGGCGTAGAGCATAGCAGTCCTCCTTCCATGAAAACAGGGCGGGGAAGCATTAAGGGGTCAAGCCATAATGCCCCATGGCGGCCAGCAGATCCTGCCGCACCTCTTCCACCAGGCTTTTGGGAGACAGGACAGTGACCTTCACCGCATATTGCAGCGCCCAGCGCCGCATGGCCTGCAAATTGACGTACACTCTGGCCGCCACCTCCTGTTCCGTTTCCTGAGAAAACTCCACTTCCTGGCCAAACCAGTCGATCACGTCATTGAGCATGGTTTTGCTCACCCGGAAGGTCACCGTTTCGCTGGGCCCGGCAAACATATAGATGTGCTCCGCCATGTGCTTGGGCAGATCAAACCCATGTTCCAGCCCCTGCACCCGCTCCATGGGCTTCACCGGCGTGGAGAGCATTTCAATGTTGGTGATCCGGTCCAAACGGTAGTTGCCCACGTTGTCGTATTTGTCATAGTTGCAGATGAGATAATACCGTCCGTTGGTGGCAGCGATTTGGTAGGGATTGACGATATAATTGCGGATTTCGCCCTCTGCGTTTTTCCGGGGGTGCAGCTTTTTGTCGGTGCTGTAACTGTTGTAGGTAAAGCTCACCTGCCGCCCGGCGCTGATGGCTTTGTCCAACACCTCGATGGTGTAAAAGAGCTGCTTGTTTTGAGGGGTGTTGTCCGGCAAAGTATAAATATGTTTCACCCTGGACTTAAAATACCGGCTGGACAGCTTTTCCAGCTTTTCAATCAGCGCCTGCCGCTGATGGTGGGGGATGTGTTTGGCAAACAGCAGGCTGTCAATGAGCAGCCGCAGTTCGCTGTCGGAAAAATCCCGGACCAGGTAATAATCGGTCTGCACCACCGTTTCTTCCCACCCCCCGGTTTTATGGTTTTTTACCATGCGGTTGGTTTCGGAATACTCAATCTCAAAGCCGAAATCCATCAGATCCATCAGGTTCCGCTTTACCGCCTTCCGGTCCGCGGTCATGCCATACTCCCGTTTCAACAGCTGGAGGATTTCCTTTTGGCTCAGCCGGTGCTCCTCGTCGCTGTATTGCTTTAGGATGCTGAGGATGTCCAGAATCAGCAGTTTTTTGGATTGGGCAGCGTACATAAACGTCAGCCTCCTTAACTCGGTCAGCCTGGGTTTCAGAGCCAATGCGCCCCCAAACCCTTTTCTTTCTGCTCTTATTCTATATTATCTGATGGGTGAAAAAAGGGACAGAAACCAAAAGCCCGGAGGGGGAAACCTTCCGGGCCAATGACAGAATCGAACTTACTCTTTGCACAGCTGGTAGACGGTGACGCTGCGGTAGGTCTCCCCAGCCTTCAGGAAGGGGGTGGGGAAGAAGGGGATGGAGGTACTGTTGGGGAAATACTGGGTTTCCAGGCAGAAAGCGTCCCGCTTGTGGTGGTCCACCCCGTTTTTGCCCTTGCACTCGTCCATGCCGTTTCCGGCGTAGAACTGGATGCCGGGGAGGGTGGTGTATGTCTTCAGGCGGATGCCGGTCTGATCGCCGATGGTCTCCGCCGCCAGGTTCAGCTGACCGGCCGGAGCGTCCAGCACCCAGTTGTGGTCATAGCCGCCGGTGATAGCCATATCCGGCACCTGGTCGATGCCGTCGGCAATGGTGGTGAAGTCGGTGAAATCAAACACCGTGCCCTTCACGGACAGGATCTCGCCGGTGGGGCAGCAGTCCTCGTCTACCGGGGTGTAGAAGGGGGCGTAAATCTTCATTTTGTGGTTGACAATGGTACCGCTGCCGGAACCGTTAAGGTTAAAGTAAGCGTGGTTGGTCAAATTCACCACGGTGTCGGCGTCGGTGGAAGCGGTGTAGTCCAGCTTCAGGGCGTTGTCAGCGGAAAGGCTGTACACCACCGTCACCGCCACGTTGCCGGGGAACCCAGCAGACATATCCTCATCGTACAGCTTGCAGGCAATGGCCTGGTCTTCTCCCAGGGTAATCACCTGGACGTCGAAGAACCGCCGGTCATAGCCGTTGGGGCCGCCGTGGAGGTTGTTGTTGTTCTCGTTTTTGTTCACCTGATAGGTCTTGCCATTGAGGTCGAAAGAAGCGTTCTTGATCCGGTTGGCGTGACGGCCGATGCAGGCCCCCAGATAGCCGCCGTGGCTCATGTACTCTTGGGGGGTGTCGTAACCCAGCAGCACATCCACGGTATTGCCGGCTTTGTCCTTGGTGCAGATGGACTGGAGGGTGGCCCCCAGGCTCATGACGCTGACAGAGGTTTCCCCGTTATCCAGGGTGTACAGGGTGACCTCCCTGCCTTCCCAGCTCCCGAAGGGACGGGTGGTAACTTTAGTCATAACAATTTCTCCTTTGCAATTTATTTTCAGAGGTTTCCCTCTGCAAATCAGGATACGGTGGTGCCGGTATAGTAGTGGGTGAGAATCTGGACATAATTCCATCCCTCATACCGGGCGTAGCCCATGGCTCCCACCTGGCTCATCCCCACACAGTGGCCGTAGCCCCGGGCGGAGAAGGTGAAGGTGTCGCTGGCGGCGTCGTAGGAAAAGGTGAACTTGGGGCTGCGGATGGAGGAAAACCAGGATTCCCGGAAGGTGTTGCCGTACACCGTCACACTACCCCTGTCCCCGCCGATTTTCAGGCGGTGGACCACGCCGTCGTCCCCGGTACTCACCACCGTCAGCCAGGTGGAGGGGTCTCCGGACAGGTCCAGGGAGCTGTTTCTGGCCAGCAGAGTCTGCCGCAGCTGGGCGCTGGTCACCGACACGGTGGAGTTGTCCTCATCGTACTTGCTCTCCACCCCGGTGAGGTAGGACACCGTGCCGCCCCAGACATACTGGCTGCCCACGGTGTGTCCCCCAGCGCTGGCGGAGTACACCGCCATAATGGGGCTGCCGCTGGAATACACCATCTGGCTAGCCACCTGCTCCACATACCGCACCGTCTGGGCATTGGGCACCTGAAGGTACACCGTGGGAGCGGTGCCCTGGTTGTTGTAGTAGGCCACATAGGAGTGGGCCGCCACCGCCTGAGCCTTGTATGCCTCCGCATACCGGCTGTCCGGTGCGCCTGCCACACCCCCTACAATCTCCGCCTGGGTAATGCCGCTGAGCACCGTCACCGCATCGGCGTAATACTGGGTGCCTTTCCAGGTGACATAGAGCATAATGCCGCTGGGGGTGTACTCTGGCATCTGGATGGCTTCATCTAAGGCCGAACGCTGGGAAGTCCCGGTTTCCGGCTGGGTCACCGTCTGAGAGGGGGTGGAGGAAGGCTGGGAAGGCTGAACTGCTTCCGAGGAAGTCGGGGCGGAAGAAGCCGGCGGCTGGATGGCGGTGCCGGTGTTGTTGGCGGAAGTTTCATGGTTTAACTGTTCTTCGGTAAAGGTCTCGGTGACGGTGTTTTCCTCCTGCACCACCACCGGGGTCTCCGCCGTAGCCACCACTTCCGGCAGTTCCGGCTCCGGCTGGGAAATGGCAGCTTCTTGAGCCTGAGAAACCGGTTCCACCTGCTGCGCTTCTTCCAACGCAGAACTCATCGGCTGGGCCAGATCTTCTTCCCCTTTGGAAGAAACCTCCCGGACCGGGTCGGAAAAACTCACTCCCTGGCCGGAAACCGGCCGGCTCAGCTGGGTGACCCAAAACAGGCAGCCGGTGACAAATACCGTCAGGGACAGAGCCAATGCCACCAGGACAAAGATGGTTTTTTTCTGCAACATTCCGTTTACCTCCCGTTAGAGAAAGGGGTTGTCCATATTTCGGCTGGTATACCACACGTTTGGCATCCGCTGATTGGTGTTGTCGGTGTAGCTCACCCCGTCGGCGGTTTCCCCTTCCCGCAGGGCCCGGGCCACCACCACAATGCGGCCGTTGTTGATGTCGTAGTCGCAGGTGGACAGGGTGAGATAACGGTCGGTTTCATCCCAATCCACGCTGGCGTGAAAATAGCTTCGCTGGGTAATCTGCTGTTGGAAGGTGGCAAAATCCCGCTGGGAAAAATCAATGTAGTTTTGGTAGTCAAACAAATCTTCCCCAGTGGCGTCGGGGTCCGCCAAAAAGGCCCCGATGACCACATAGGTCTGATTTTCATAAATAGTGTCGAACTGCACCGTGCTGTGGCTTTGGGCGTAGGAGGCGGAGGTGTAATTGGTCAGCTCGTGGAAAAAGCTGCCGTTATTGGCGTTGTGGCCGTAAAGGATGGTGTTGTCGCTCATCCCTTCCGGGGCAATCTGGCAGCGGTAATCCGCAAACACCGTGCCCAGCCGGGAATAGGTGCCGTAAAAACTGGTGTGCAGGTATTTGTCGTTGTCGGTGGTCTGCACCACTGCATAGTGAATCACCGTGTTGGGGACGGTAATGCTGCCCACAAAGTCCTGGTTGGCGGCATAGGGCGCCGCCGCCTGTTCCTGGGCCCCTTCCGGCAAAGCCTCAATCTGCTCCTGGGTGGGCTCCTGCTCCAAAAGCTGCTCCACCTGCTGGTTCTCGCTGTCGATTTGATGGTACTCCAACCCGTAATGCAGCAGCATCCCGCCGCTGACCAAAAACACCACGGCGCAGATTACCACCAGCACAATCCAAAGGATTTTTCTTCCCTTCTTTTTTCCCTTCACCGGATTCTGGCCCCTCATAACCAAATTACTCCTCTCGATAGGCTGCAAACGACGAGGTTTCCTCTCCGGACAGATAGGCGCTTACCATGTGCAGGGCGTTAATGCGGGCCAGAGCCTGGACCTGTTCCCGGTCCTGCCCGGCGGGGGAGAGCTGGTATTTGACCACCCACACCTTTCCCTCACAGGCCAGGCCGATGTACACCGTGCCCACCGGTTTTTCGGGGGTGCCCCCATCCGGCCCGGCAATGCCGGTGATGGCCACGTTGCAGTCCGCCCCCGACAGCTTTTCCAGCCCCAGGGCCATCTGGGCGCAGGTGTCGTAGCTCACCGCTCCCTGCTGTTCCAAGGTCTGGGGCTTGACTCCCAGCAGCTTGGTTTTAATGCGGTTGGCGTAGGTCACCACCCCGCATTCAAACACCTGGCTGGCACCCGGCAGAGTGGTGATCCAAGCTGCCAGGCTGCCGCCGGTGCAGCTTTCTGCGGTGGCAATGGTTTTGTGCTGGGCCAGCAGCTGCTCCATCACTGTTTGGTGCAGGCCTAAATGTTCCGGTTCAATGATAATAATTGGCTCCCAGGCCATGACGATCTCTCCTTTTTTCTTCCTATTGTATCATGGTCTGCCCATCCGTCCGCCATCAGGGATGCAGCATGGTTAAGGTAATGCCATCCATGGCTCTTTGGATAAGCGGTTCAAAGTCAAAGGCGTTTTGGGCTTCCTCCACCGCCTTCAAGCTGGGTCTGGTTTTGGGGTGGCGGGGGGTGAAGACGGTGCAGCAGTCCTCGTAAGGCAAAATAGAGGTTTCAAAGGCGCCGATCTGCCGGGAAATTTTGATAATTTCCTCCTTGTCCATCCCAATCAGGGGACGGAACACCGGCATATGGGCCACGGCGTCGGTGACCCCCAACGCCCCGATGGTCTGGCTGGCCACCTGACCCAGGCTTTCCCCGGTAATCAAGGCCTGCAGCTCATACTTTTCGCTTTCCCGCTGGGCGATCTCCATCATCAGCCGCCGCATAATCAGGGTAAACAGCTCCTCCGGGCAGTGTTCCCGGATGGCCTCCTGGATTTCGGTAAAGGGGACGCAGTGGAACTGGATCCGCCCGGAATACTGGCTGACGATTTTGCAGAGGGTCTCCACCTTCTCCAAAGCCCGGTCGCTGGTGTAAGGCGGGCTTTGGAAATGGATGGCGTGGAGCAACAGCCCCCGTTTAGCCATCATATAGGCCGCCACCGGGCTGTCGATGCCCCCGCTGATCAGCACCATGGCCTTGCCGGAGCTGGACACCGGCATTCCACCGGCGCCGGGAGTCTGGGCCCCGTGGACGTAGGCGTGCTCGTCCCGGATTTCCACCGTCACCGTCAGCTGGGGATGGTGGACGTCCACCTTCAAATGGGGGTAGGCTTCCAGCAGCGCCCCGCCCAGCTCCTGCTGCAGTTGGGGGGAGGTGTAGGGAAACTGCTTGTCGCTGCGCTTGGCCTCCACCTTAAAGGTTTCCACATAGGGGAGCTGGTCTTTGAGGTACTCCACCGCCTCCTGTTTGATGACCTCCAGGTTTTTCTTGGTCACCAGGGTCCGGGAAAAGGCGGAGATGCCGAAAATCTTGCTGATGGCCTCGGCCATAGCGTCGAAATCCATGTTCTCCTCTTTGGGCTCCACTCGGATGGTGGACTGGCTCTTGGTGATGTTCACCTTGCCGAATTTTTTTAACCGAAACCGGATGTTCTTCACCAGAATCTGTTCAAAGGTGTGCCGGTTCAGCCCTTTCAGGGCAATTTCCCCGGTTTTAATCAAAATGGCTTCTCGCATACATTCTCTCCTGTTTTGTTTTACCGCAGCTTGGCTAACCGTCCCATTCCTTCCTCCACCCGGCGGACTAGTTCTTCCATCTCTTCCTGGGTGTTTTCCGGGCCCAGGCCGATGCGCAGGGCGGTGTCCGCTTCCCGGTCGGTTTTGCCCAGGGCTTTCAGCACATGGCTTTTGGCCCCTTTGGCACAGGCGGAACCGCTGGACACACAGATGCCGTACTGCTCTAAAAAGTGAAGGTTGACTTCGCTGCGGATATCCTTTACCGAGAAATTCAAAATATAGGGAACACAGTTTTCATCGCTGTGGAAGGTGATTCCATCCAGTCTGCCCAGCCCATCCCGCAGGCAGGCGTTGAGCTGTTTGTAGTGCTCCAGATGGGCAGGGGCGGTTTCCATCAGCCAGTTTGCGGCAGCGGCAAAGGCGGCGATCTGAGGCATGGCTTCGGTGCCTACCCGGAGGTTTTTCTGCTGGTGGCCGCCGTACAGCAGGGGAACCAGCCGCACTCCCTTCTTCACTGCAAGCAGCCCCACCCCTTTGGGCGCATAAACTTTATGGCCGCTGGCGGAAAACAAATCAATGCCGGATTTCCGGAAGGAGAAGGGGATCTTCAAAAATCCCTGGACTCCGTCCACATGAACCAGAACTTCCGGGTCCTTTTTCTTCACTGCCCTGGCAATCTCCTCCACCGGCAGTCGCAGGCCGGTTTCGTTGTTCACCAGCATGGCGCTGACCAAAGCGGTTTTGTCGTCCACCGCCCGGTAAAAATCCATGGGGTCGAATCGACCGTCGGCATTGGGGGAAATATACTCCACCTGGTACCCTTCCTGAGCCAGCTGCTTGGTCAGCTCCATCACCGAAGCGTGTTCGATGGCGGTGGTGATGATTTTATTGCGCTGCCGCCGCCGGGCGGTCAAGCCCCCGCGGATGGCCAGGTTGTTGCTTTCGGTGGCGCCGGAGGTGAAGTAAACCTCCTCCGGCATACAGTCCAGCCCTTTGGCCAGGGTTTCCTGGGCGCTGCGGAAGAGTTTTTCCGCCTGGTATCCCATAAAGTGCAGGGAAGCGGGGTTTCCAAATTCCGTTTCCATGGCCTGCACCGCCGCTTTTACCGCCTGGGGGCAGACCCTGGTGGTGGCGCAGTGGTCCAGATAAATCAAAGGCTTGTTCAACTTATTGCGTCGTCCCTTTCACTGGTGGTGATTTCAACTTATCATTATACAGGATTGACGGCAAAATTTCTACCGCTTGCTGTGAATTTTCCGGTATATTTTTCATTTTTTCTTCCATACTAGGAGAAAATCTATTGTGGGAGGAAGCGCTATGAACCTTCATCTGGACCGGCGCTGTTTCATACGGCTCATTATCTTTGCATTGGCCGTTCCGGCGGTGCTGATCACCTATCTCTGCATGAACTACACCCGGGCTGTGTCGGCGGAGAACGCCCTGGAAAGCAGCTATTTGAAAAACATCAGCAACCTTTCCGCCTATCTGGAAAATCTGGACAATGCCCTGACCAAAACCATCTACTGCGGCACCTCCGCCGCCTTCGGGGAGATGACCGCCACCGTCTGGCGGGAAGCAGGCTTTGCCAAGGATGCCCTGGCCAGCCTGCCTCTGTCGGAGCTGGACCTGGAAAACAGCTATAAGCTGCTCAGCCAGGTGGGGGACTATGCGGTTAGTCTCAATAAAACCGTCTCTCAGGGGTCTCAGCTTTCCCAGGAACAGCTGGACCAGCTCTACTCCTTAAAGGAGTACACCCAATCCATGCGCAGCCAGGTAGTCCTCATTGAAGATCAACTCCGCACCGGGGCCATTTCCCTGAAAAAGGTAAGCAGCAGCATCTCTGGCTCTTCCGACCAGCAGGCTTTAACCCTCAGCGATTCCGCCGAGGAAATGGAGGAGAGCCTTTCCGACTATCCCACCCTGATCTACGACGGCCCCTTCTCCGACCACATCAACTCCACCACACCCAGAATGACTCAGGACCAGCCGGAGATTACCAAAGAAGAGGCGCTGGAAAAAGCCGCCGCCATCACCGGCTTGTCTGCGCAGGAACTGTTCGACCAGGGGGACACCGCTGGGAACCTTCCCTGCTACAACTTTGGCAACGAGGAAGTTTCCATCTCCATCACCAAACAGGGCGGGTACCTCCACTATTTGATGAACAGCCGAATTCCCGAAGGCAGCGCCATCTCCCCGGAGGATGCAGTGGCCATCGGCAGCCAATGGCTGGAACAGCAGGGATATGATTCCATGCAGGAAAGCTACTATGAAATCAACGGCAACCGAATCACCATTAACTACGCCTACGCCCAAAACGGTTCTATCCTCTGTTACCCCGATTTAATCAAGCTCACCGTGGCACTGGACAACGGGGAGGTGCTGGAAGTGGAAGCCAGCGGGTATCTAGTCAGCCATCAGCAGCGGCTGGAACTGACCCCAGCCTTGACCGCAGAGCAAGCGGCACAGTCTTTAAGCCAGCTGCTCACAGTGGAAAACTCCCGACTGACGGTAATCCCCACCAGTGGACAGAACGAGGTGTTCTGCTGGGAATTCTCCTGCACTTCCCCAAAAGAAGAACAGGTGCTGGTGTATGTCAACGCCCAAACCGGAGCGGAAGAGCAGATTCTGGTAGTGTACACCGATGAAAACGGCACTTTGACTATGTAACGCAAAAAGAACGCACCGTGCAAAACAGTGCGTTCTTTCTGATTGTTCAAAGATCACCAGTTCATGTTGACCTCTTCGCCGTTTAAGAGTTTTTGCAATTCCGACTGCACCTTGTTGGTAAAACTGGTAGAGGTGGTCACCGCCTGGGCGCCGTTGACCGAAACCACTACTACGCGGTTGCCCATATCGTAATAATCTACGGTATCGGTGGAACCGTTGTTGTACCGATAGGTTACCGTCATAATGGGATCGGAGGTAACTTCGCTGCGGTTGATGCCGTCGGCTTGGCAGGACATCACCAACTGATACCAAACTGCAAAATTATCGCTGTCCAAAGACGTGCCGTTGTACTCCACATGGGTCTCGGTGGAGGTCTGTCCGCTGGCATTGGTGGTGCCGGTAGACACCTGGGAAAGCTGGAAGGTGTATTCGTTTCCGCCAAAGGAAATGGTCATTTGGGACACATTCTGGATGTAAGGCACCAAAGGCAGGGCCGACACCAAATCATCGGCGGTGTAATCCACCCAGGGCAGCAGCTCTTCATCCACCACATACACTAAGGGACTGCCGTCCTTCATCACATAACGGCAGGTAGTCCCGCTGACCACCGTTTCATTACCGATGGTCAGGTTCAGGCTGCCGGTTTCGTCCCAGCTCATAGACACCTCTGCTGCCGGAGAAGCCAGGCCGTATTCCTCCAACTGCTGCTGGGTGGGATTGGAGGCCACCACATCCTCCGCTTCGGAGCCGAAGATGTTGAACAGCAGCTCGGTCTCCAAATCCGGGTCCACCAACGTCACCACCGGACTGGTCAGCTCATACCGGCTGGATGCCGCAGTCAGGGTGCTATCTCCGTACCTGGAGGTATCGGTGGGCCCCACCACAATATCCTCCGGCAGATCGGGGCGGTGGATGGTGAGATTGGTAATAGACGGGTCTTCGTCAGTGTTATCATAGGCTTCCAGAATGGTCTTGTCCAGGTAGGTGTTAGGATTCACATCCAGGGTGGAGGCCATGGAATTAGCTACCACATACAATGCCGGGTCCCCTTCCAGCATGCAGTACTGCCCGGTGACGCCGCTAGTAGCATTTCCCAGCGACATGGTGTACACCCTTCCTTGAAAGGAAGCGGTAATGATGATGCCGGGCTGGCTGAGACCATAGGCCGAAAGGTCCATGCCGGTGGTGTCCTCAAACACCATATCCAAATAGCTGGCGTTAGCAAAGGTGCTCACTGCACTGCGGATGTCGGAGCGGTCTAAAGGCAGGTCGGTAAACTCGTCAATAGTAAAGCTGTAATCCTCTCCTTCTTCCGGTTCCGGAGCCATGCGCACGGTGTAACTTCCGTTGGCTCCCTGCACGGTAAGGTAGTCCAGCTCTTCCACACTTTCGTCAATGAGGGTGTTGTCCACTTCGTCTTCCACCAGCGCAGAGGTAACGCCGCTGGCAGTGTCCTCCTGATCCTGCTGCCCGCTGAATACCAGAAGCAGAATCAAAGCCGCCACCAGGACCACCACGCAAACCCCGGCGATGATCAAATTACGGACTTTTTTGTTCATGTTACTTTCTCCTCCGCACCAGCCAGAAGGCAAATCCGCCGCCCAATGCCGCCACCGGAATGAGGATCATAAAGATCACCAAGGTGGTTACGGCTGCTGCGCTGCTGGCGGTAAAGGTCTCGCTGGTAAAGCTCACGGCGGAAATGTTGATGCCGCCGGACTGACCGGTGAGCTCGTTGACTAAATTCACCATGTATTGGTTGTTGTTATACCGGGCGTCCTGGGTCACTGCCTGCTGCAACAGGCTGGTATCTCCCAACACCAGCACATTGGAACTGTAGGGGGTAAGCCCGTCATACCGGGTCTTTTGTGCCAAAGCCGCCACATTGTAGGTCCCTACATGATTGTTCATGTAGTCGGTATATTCCGCATCCCCCTGGCTGTAGTTGTAGGGGATGAGGGTTGTAGTGTCGTGGCTCTGAATCAAAGCGGTGGTGGTGATGTTGTCCTGTGCTTCAAACAACAGGTTCACCGGCCGGGCATACAGGCCCAGCACCGGCAGGGAGGAATCCCGCAGGGCAGCGGTGCGGTCTTCGTCCACAATGTCAAAGCCGATAAAGGGATAAGCGCCTGCGCTGCTCTGGAAGGGATAAATGTTGGAACTATCCGTTTCGTAAAGCATTCCATCCAGGCTTACTTCGATGCCCCATTCCGCCAAATAGGCGTCCAGATTGGGAGTGGCAGAACTGACCACACCGGTGGTTTCATCTGCCCCCACCTGCTGGAAGCTGGCGATGTAGAGCAGGGTTTTGCCGAAGTTGCCGCCGTTGGTCAAAAAGGCGTCGATCTGTTCCAGCTCCGCATCGGTGTAGTCCACCATAGGAGCGCAGATTACTACCAAATCGTAGGAATCATCCAACGTGGAAGACGCCAAATCTACATCGGTCATCTGATAGTTGTTGTCATTTAACATCTCGGTGAGGCCGGCAGAGGTGCTTTCACTGTGGCCGGTGATCACGGCACAGTTAGTAAGTTCGTTGGCCGCCACATAGCTGATGGCGCTGGTCATCACCTGCTCCGCATCGGAAAAGTATTCATAGCTGCTGTAATCGTCGTTGTACTCCGCTACCACCAGTTCGGAGGGGTCTACCACCCGGAGCCGCTGGTCGCTTTCCACAATGATGTCCCCTTCCGACAAGCTGTAATCCGGATAGTTGGCGGAAAAGCTGGGGTCTTCCATCAAATCCACATACTGCACGGTGATGTGGCCGCTGTACTGGGCGTACTGCTTGATGATCTGGTTAGCCTGGTAGTAGTATCCAGTGGAATCGGTGTTGGCAAATTCACTTTCGTTCATACAGACGGTGATGGTGATGTCCTCATCCAGCCCCTGCACATATTCAATGGACTCCTCTCCCAGTTGGAACCGGTTGTTGTCGGTCAGGTCCAGACTGCTGGGGAACAAGCCCAGCAACAGTCCCGCCACCACATTCACCAGCACCACCACGGCAACCACCACAATGGTGATAACGGTGGCCATAGTGCCGTGCTTAAACCGGCGGGAGGATAGAAATTTCGGTTTGTTCATAGCGTTTTTCTTCCCCTCCATTAACTCCAGCGGCGGCGCTCCAGCACCCGCACCGACAGGAAATTAAAGATAAAAATAACACTGGCAAAGAAGATGATATTGCCGTAATCCAAGATCCCGTTGGTAAATTCGCTGTAACGGCTGGTAAAGCTGATGGCGCCTAGAACGGTCTGCGCCCAGCCCCACGGCACGGCGGAAACGAAATAGTCCAGCATATAGAAAAACAGAATCACTGCAAAGCTGATGATGGCGGCGGCCAGTTGAGACTGGGTCATGGTGGAGATGAACAGACCGATGGCGATAAAGGCGCCGCCCATAAGTGCCAGACCGATGAGGTTGCCCACAAAGATGGAAACCTGGGGGGAGGCGAAAGAACTTAAAATGATAAAATCAACCACGGTCATGGCCATGCCTACTCCAAACAGTGCCAAGGCCGCCAGAAACTTTCCCCAGACAATGCCAGATAAACTCACCGGGGCAGTCAATAGCGCCTGATCGGTTTTCATACGGGTTTCTTCACTCATTAACCGCATGGTCAACACCGGAATGCCGATCATCAGCACCATCATCATGTTGGAAAACACGTAGGAAATCATGTTTATCCCGGCGCTGACTAAAATGAACAGGTTTAATCCGCAAAAAAACCAGAAAATGGCCAAAAAAACCCAGCCGATGGGGTTTTTAAAGTAGGCGGAAAATTCCCGCTTGAAAATAGCTGTCATTTGCTCTCTTCCTCCTTCTCTTCCTTCGGACCGAAGAAGCGACGGGATTTGCGCTTTTCCTTGGAAGCGGATTGTTCCTCTTCTTTCCGGTTGGCCTTGGAAATGGACTGGGCCACGGCAGGATCGGTGAGGCGGATAAAGATATCCTCCAGGTTCATGGCATTGTGCTTAAATTCCAACATGGGCCAATCCCGCTCCCGGAGCAGTTCAAACACATCCTCCCGGATGTCCTGGCTCTCCTTGGGCTGGAGCAGAAATTCGTAAACCCCCTCTTCCTTTTGGCCGTGGGGACGGACGCTGTCCACCCGCTCCAACCGGCTCAGCGCCGTCAGGGCATCGGTCTGGGGGGCTTTCACCCGCAGGGTGTAGCGCTTGTCCTTGCTGAGCTTTTCGGACAGGTTGCGTTCGGTGTCGTCCGCCACAATCACACCCTGATTGATGATAATCACCCGGTCGCACACCGACTGCACTTCGCTTAAAATATGGGTGGACAGGATGACGGTGTGGCTGCGGCTGAGGGATTTAATCAGGCTGCGAATCTCGATAATCTGGTTGGGGTCCAATCCCACAGTGGGCTCGTCCAGAATCAGCACTTCCGGGTTGCCGATCAGCGCCTGGGCAATGCCTACCCGCTGTTTATACCCTTTGGACAGGTTGGAGATCAGCCGGTCCTTCACATGGCCGATCTTCACCATGCCGCACACCGTTTCCAGGTGCTTGGTGCGGCTGGCGGTTTTAGCTTTTTTCAGTTCATAGATAAAGTTTAGGTACTCCCACACCGTCATGTCCTGATAGAGCGGGGGCTGTTCCGGCAGATAGCCGATGCATTTTTTGGCCTCGGTGGGCTCTTCCAGGATCTCGTGGCCGTCGATCACCACGCGGCCTTCCGTGGCACTGAGATACCCGGTGATGATGTTCATGGTCGTGGATTTTCCGGCGCCGTTGGGACCCAGAAAACCGACGATCTCGCCTTTTCCCACCGAAAAGGAGATCCGATCCACCGCCAGCTTGGAGCCGTAACGCTTGGTCAGACCTTGAATTTCGATCATGGTTCTTTCCTCCATCTTGCTAAACTTTGTGAGTTTGCACAAATACAGGTTATACTATAGCACAATTTCCGTCAATAGGAAAGCAGTTATTTTGCAATATTTATGAACAAACTATGAATAAGCCATGGAAAATTTGGAACCGCTTGACAATTCACTTTGCCCCTATTATAATGTATCTATTATTCAACCCGGCTTTTTTCCCAAAAGGCCGGGAATTTCTTGTAATACAAAGCGAGGGAACCGCCATGGCCGAACGGGAATATCAGATAACACAGGAAAGCTACAATAAGTTAGTAGCGGAACTGGAGGAAATGAAGAGCGTCAAACGCAAAGAGGTCAGCGAAAAGATTAAAGTTGCCCGCTCCTTTGGCGATTTGTCGGAAAACAGCGAATACGACGAAGCCATGAACGAACAGGGCATTTTGGAAGCCCAGATCAAAGAAAAAGAAGCCTTTCTTAACCACGTTGTTGTGGTCAGCGAAGAGGATATCACCACCGACAAAGTGGGTCTTGGCATTGAAGCCACCGTCAAAAACCTGGACCGGGATCGGATTCAGGTATTCCATTTGGTGAGCTCCAACGAAGTGGACCCCACCGGGGAAGTGAAGTATATCAGCGAAGACTCCCCGGTAGGCAAAGCCTTGGTGGGACACAAAGTAGGAGACATCTGCGAAGCAGAACTCCCCGGCGGACGGACTGCCAAATATGAAATTTTAGAGCTCAAGCGCAGCAATTAAGCAGCAAAGAACAGGAAGAGGGAATCAGCAAGATGAATCAGACGCAGCAGCCCCAGCTCAGCGACCTGTTGCAGGTGCGCCGGGAAAAGCTGGACCAGCTCCGCCAGGCAGGAATGGACCCCTTTGTCCAGACCAGCTACCCGGTGGACACCCACGCCAAGGAAATCACCGACCACTACGATCAATACGAAGGCAAAACCGTCTCTCTGGCGGGCCGGATGATGTCCAAACGGGTGATGGGCAAAGCCAGTTTTGCCGATTTGCAGGACAGCAGCGGACGGATGCAGCTGTTTGTGGGGCGGGACAACCTGGGAACCGACGCCTACCAGTGGTTTAAGAAATACGACATCGGCGATATCATCGGCGTCAAGGGTGAGGTGTTCACCACCAAAACCGGGCAGATTTCGGTGCGGGTCTATGAAATGACCCTGCTGAGCAAATCCCTCCAGCCCCTGCCGGAAAAGTTCCACGGCCTGACCAACACCGATGTGCGGTACCGTCAGCGGTATGTGGATCTGATTATGAACCCGGAAGTCCGGGACACCTTTGTCAAGCGCTCCCAAATCATCTCCGCCATCCGCACCTATCTGGCGAGGGAAGGATTTATGGAGGTGGAAACCCCCATTCTGGTAAACAACGCCGGAGGCGCCGCCGCCCGCCCCTTTGAAACCCACTTCAACGCCCTCAACGAGGATCTGAAGCTGCGGATTTCCCTGGAGCTGTACCTGAAACGGCTGATTGTGGGCGGCTTGGAACGGGTGTATGAAATCGGCCGGGTGTTCCGCAACGAAGGATTGGATACCCGCCACAACCCGGAATTCACCCTGATGGAGCTGTACCAGGCCTACACCGATTACCACGGCATGATGGACCTGACTGAAAACCTGTACCGCTATGTGGCAAAGACGGTGCTGGGCACCACCACCATCACCTATAACGGGGTGGAAATGGATTTAGGCAAGCCTTTCAAGCGGATTACCATGGTGGATGCCGTCAAGGAATACGCCGGGGTAGATTTCAACGAAATCCATACCTTGGAAGAAGCCCGTGCAGCCGCCAAGGAAAAGGGGATTGAGTACGAAGAGCGCCACCAGAAGGGGGACATCCTCAATCTCTTCTTCGAGGAGTTTGTGGAATCCCACCTGATCCAGCCCACCTTTGTGATGGATCACCCCATCGAAATTTCTCCCCTGACCAAAAAGAAGCCGGAAAACCCGGACTATGTGGAACGGTTTGAGTTCTTCTTAAACGGCTGGGAGATGGCCAACGCCTACTCCGAGCTCAACGACCCCATCGACCAGCGCCAGCGGTTTGCCGCTCAGGAAGAGCTGTTCGCCCAGGGGGACGAAGAAGCCAACCACACCGACGAGGACTTCCTCAATGCCCTGGAAATTGGTATGCCCCCCACCGGCGGCATCGGATTCGGCATTGACCGGATGTGCATGATTCTCACCGATTCTCCCGCCATCCGGGACGTGCTGTTGTTCCCCACAATGAAGCCTCTGGACTAAAAAATCCAGTAAAATCAAGGGTTTTCGGCATCTCAAATCCGAGTTGACAACAAATTGACAACAATTTTTCATATAATTTTGAAGAATTGTGAAGCAGAATGAATTGTTGTAAGGATAAAACACAATACAGTACTTGCTGTATAGAGAACACTTTTTGAAAGTAATTTCAGAAGGTGTTCTCTTTTTTTGTTAGGTCTGCTTGTGTCATGACAAAATTAAAACCGAAAGGAACAAAGACAATGATTAGTGAAGAGACAAGAGCATATTATGACCTGAAAAAACGTAACGATGTAAGGGAGAGTGCTAAAAGGATTCGCAGACAGTTCCTGCGATATAAAGATGCCGAAATCATCTATAGTTTGCAACACAAAAAAATATTAGAACTTGCCAGTGCAGCCGGAGCCATTTACCGTATGGATGGTACTGTTTTGATCAATCGTGATATCTTCGAGGAATACTTGGAAAGGTTTCATGAGCCAAGCACCTTGAAATCCGAGGAGGAACCAGTATGAGTGGAAACCTTTGGATGTTCTCAGATATGCTTGACGACGAAGATATCGAGATGCAGAAGCATGATTTTATAACACTATATCAAGGCGCCGATTATTATGGACTCGGCCTGAAGGTGTTTACACGTATGGCACGTGAAGCCGGTTCGGTCTATAAAATTGGAAAGAAGGCCTTGATTCGAAGAACTATTTTTGATGAATATTTAAGAAAGGTATACAAGAAGGAGTTGGAGAAAAACTCCTCTGACGATTCCGGAAAGGAGCTTATGAAAAGACAAGGTACTATGGTCACCGATGAAGATAGTGGCCGAATGGATATTCGATTTGGGTTACTCGATTACTATGGTGGTTTACACTGTGGCGAATGTTTGGATGTCCTAATCGACGGTGAGTGGGTCCCTACCCGCATAGAAATGAGAGACGGTTGGTTTCTTGTTGGAATTCAAACAGACCAGCTGGCTGGATTGATTGTCAGAATTTAAAAGAAAGACTTGCTGGGCGACTTCTTCATTGAGGTCGCCCTTCTTTTATACAAAACTTAATTAAAAAGTCAAAGGAGGTGTCCCTTATGAAATGTTTGATGAAGTATCAGTGGGTAAAGCTGCCACGAAACCATCTTCCTGAAGGTAAAGGTATTATGAACGCCTGGGCCAAGCTTGCATCCCGTGCAGCATTCCGTAAGGGACAAGCTTCTTATTGCGGACATATCAACGCTGTGAGCCCGGGAATGTGGTCAGGAGGCGTTGTAGGACTCAAGAGCATTCTCGGCTCCAGAAGCCGCGTAAAGAGCCTTGAGGCCCTTTCTAAGCTCTCTGAGCTTGGTTATATCAGTTATTCACTAAACGCAAAGACAAAAAAGCTAACTTATCAGATAACCGATTGGGTTATTAAATGTTCCGGCGAGGAGTGTATGGATGGTACTGTCTATGCCACCGAAGGTTATGGATTCCTCTGCCTACCCCGAAACATTACAGACAGACTTGTAGAACAACAGTATATTTTTGATGAAGCAGACGCATGGCTTGACCTCTGGTGCCACACGGTAGGAGAGCAGATTGGTGCCACCGACAAACAAGTCGCTGCAATGGTATCTAAGGCACGTAAGTTTTTAAAGTCCAGAAAGGACGTCCTTGACCTTGCAGGCAACATTTAATCGAAGAGACGCTAAGGAGTAAGATCCTCGGCGTCTCGTTTCATTAGGAGGTAAATATGAAGTCTTTACTTAAGAAAATACGCCCCTTCATAATTCCAATCGTTGTTACACTGGTTGTATTGGTGCTGTTTCACAGCATCTTTATGCTTGGTTATGTGCCTACGGAATCTATGGAGCCAACGCTTGAGACCGGAAGCCTTATACTGGGCCTTAGGATCTTCGATGAATTGGAGACCGGCGATATCATTATTTTTAGACGTGACGGCTCCTATCTCGTGAAGAGAATTGCAGCTTGCGCCGGTGATACCATTGATCATCAGAACAGCATAGTAACGGTTCCAGATATACGATGACATCAAACAGAAGGCCGATAAAGTTGTATATACTTCTCAGGAGTACACGAGGGGCTGTATGCATAAACGCAATCGCCATCTGGTTGATAACAGTTCTGCTTGTATTTCTTATCTCACAGAAAACAAGGGCGGAACTTTTTATACAGTGAACTACGCTAAGAGCAAAGGTGTCGAGGTAATAAACATTGCAGAGTAAACAGAAAATAATCGTACTCCTTTCCCCTGTATTTTAGCTTCTTCACCTCGTTGGAAATAAAAAGCGGTAAATGTCTATGGCTGTAAAAGGAGCGGCTGCTTTCTTTTGGCTTAACATTCGTAAAAATATGTGACATCTCATAAAATCCATTGACTTTTCACGATTTTTGTGCTATACTGTCTTCCATAAACAAGGCGGGAGATGAAGCGTATGGCTGTCCAGTACAACCGGCTGTGGAAATTGCTGATTGATAAAAAGATGAAAAAATCCGCCCTGACAGAGTTGGCAGATGTGTCCTCCTCTACGATAGCAAAGCTGAACCGGGACGAATATGTGAGCCTGGAGGTTTTGGAGCGGATCTGCCGGGCGCTCCGCTGTGACATCGGGGATGTAGTGGAGCTGACGGAAGAATCGGAGAAATAACGGGACGCCTGCAGCGGCTTCTGTGGAAAGGGTGGTACGATGAAAGGGGAACTGAGAAAGCCGGCGTCTGTCAACGCCATTCTGCTGATCGGTATTTTTACTTTTGTCTTTTTAGGGGCGGAATATCTGTTTGTCAATATGATTTCTCTGTCGGTGACGGAAGGGAGAACTGTCATTGCCCAGAACTATGCGCTGGGCGCCAGCGCCGTCGGCTTTTTCTTGTATCCGGCCATGGAACGCTGGGGCGGGAGGCGCTATAAAAGCGCGCTGACCTTTATCCTGGCGCTGGGTGCGATTATCTGTACCTTCATTGTCCAGCAGCATATCTCCTATGCGGCGACCATGACGGCAGGGATGGTGCTCTTCCTGCTGCTGGGCGTTTTCGGCAGCGCCGTCCACTATCTGGCTGCCGTCACCATAGACGGCGACAATGCATTGGCACGGCTGGCGGGGATCGCCTACGCCCTGGGAATTCTGCTCCAGTATGCAAACAACAACCTTGTCAACCTGGAGGTTGCGGAGGCGGCGTTTCTTTCGGTATTCCTGGCGGCTTTGAGCCTGCTGGTCATCCGAACGAGACAGGCCGCCCAAAGCCGCATCGAAATGACGGAGACTGCGGGCGCCTCTTCGGAACCTGCGGAAGACATTTCCCTCACCCGGAAAAAACGGACGGCGGGCATTATGCTGGCGCTGCTGGTAGTGCTGATGGCCTGCGTGTTCAGCACACTGGACAATGCCGTGACTCTCCGTCATGCGAGCGGGACGGATATCGGGCAGTGGCCCCGCCTGCTGCTGGCATTCAGCGGCCTCGCCGCAGGCTTTGTCTTCGATATCCGCAAGCGGAAGTATATGGGGCTTATTATGTACTGCGTGATGATGATGTCGGTTCTGTCCATTGTGGTACTGAACCTGGGCGCTCCGTTCCTGATCGGACTGGTGGTCTTTTACCTGTCCTCGGGCTTTTTCGTTGTCTTCTTTACAGCGAGCTTTATGGAGCTTTCCCGGCATATGCGACTGCCGTCGCTGTGGGCGGGCATGGGCCGCGCCATGAATAACGTGAGCGCCGCCCTGATCACCAACGGATCGGTGGCGCTGCTGGCCACTGGCAACAGCCTGGCCGCCATTGTCATCGCCCTGGTGCTGTTCGTGGCGGTCAGCGTTGCTATGGCCGTGTATACCGCCCGCATGAACGCCGTCATGGAGCCCAAGGAGCCGCCTGCTTCCCAAAAGTCGGACGAAGAGCGCAGGGAGGCGTTCATCGCAAAATACGGGCTGACCGAACGGGAATGGGATGTATTTTCCCAGATGATTTCTTCGGACAGCAGCGCCCAGGAGATCGCCGACTGCCTGTTCCTGTCCAAGCGGACGGTGGAACGGCATATCTCCGCCCTGTACGAAAAGACGGGCGCAAAATCCCGCATCACTATGTACCTGCTTTACCGTAACGATTAACATACAGGATAAAAGAACACCCTGCTTTCTCTCAGGAGAGGCAGGGTGTTTTTGTGTGCGGTAACGAATTGTCCTGATAAAAAACATCGTTTTCCCCACTTGAAAAATGAAATTTACGCCATTCGGCATCCGGGAAAGGAAAAATCAGGAACGAAAAGTACACCTCAACCCCTATTTGGAACGATTAGAAGTTGTGCATATATAAAGCCTCAAAATAGTTGCTTTGATTTATATAATATGCACAAATGGCGGTTGACCGCCATCGGTTTTTTGAAAAATGGCGGTTCACCGCCACCTGTTTTGATACGATTGGCGGGATTTACGCATAGACAATCCGGCCTCTTTTCACCTAAAATGAGGGCGTAAGAATCCACTTCCCGGCGTCTGCCGCGGTTCCCCAAAAATTCAGGAGGAGAAGAAATGATGGAATACGTTCAAAGAGAACTTCCCTATGTGCGCTCCTTTGTCCTGCGCTCGGTGTACGGCGTGCTGCGGCAGGAAGGGATTACTTTTGGGGAGGAAGAGCCGGGAAGGGTTATTGCCGAATGGAGAGAGGACGGAACAGACGTCTCCCTTTCCATAACGGCGGAGGAAAAAGCGTTTGGAACCGAACTGACGGTTTCGCTGCGCCGCCCCTGCGACGGGATACCGGAGCAGAGAGCGTACCGGCTTCTGCAGGAGATGCTGGACCAGATCGTCCGGCATTTGGAAAATACCCTGATGACGAAAGGGGAGGAAGACGCTTAAAAAACGCCGCTTCAGGGGACAGGAGGTGTGAGAAATGACGGGGATAAAATGGAAGAGAATGCTCGCCGCCTTGTGCTGCGCTTTCATCGCCATATCCGGCGGGTGTGCAAATCCCAGCACTTCTTCGGGCAGTTCTGTTTCCCAGGAATCCGGCATACCGGCGTCGCAGGAAACGTCTGAGACACAGGCTCCATCTCAGATGGCGGAGAGTGCGTACGAACCGTCCGCCCCGTCGTCAAGCGTTCCTGAAAGTCAGAGCAAGCCGCCGGAGAGCGGCAGGCCCTCTGTCGCCTGGAGCAGTATAGACGATATTTTGGCAGGGATGTCTCTGCGCGGTAAGATATGCCAGATGCTGGTTCTCAGCCCGGAACTGCTCACCGGCGTTTCCGGTGTAACAGCGGCCGGAGAAACCACACGGCAGGCGCTTGTTGATATGCCGGTGGGCGGCCTGATATACAGCCGTCCCAACCTGAAAAGCCGGCAGCAGGTATGTAAAATGCTGTCCAACACCCAGAGCTATTCCAAAATACCGCTCATACTGACCTGCGACGAGGAAGGCGGGCGCGTCAACCGGCTGATGAGTACGGTGGGTACGACATATATCGGGCCGATGTTCGGGTATAGGGACCAGGGGGGCGGAAACCGCGAGGCAGAACGCCCACACCATTGCTTCGGATATGCGGGTGCTGGGATTTAACGCCGACCTGGCTCCGGTGGCGGATGTGTGGTCGAATCCGGACAATACGGTCATCGGCGACCGGGCTTACAGCGACGATTTCGCACAGGCGGCTGAATTGATCCCTGAGGCGGTCCGGGGCTTTCACAGCGGCGGCGTGGCAACCACGCTGAAGCACTTCCCAGGCCACGGGGATACGCTGGCCGATTCCCATGACGGCTCTGTATATGTGTCGAAGCCCCTCGAACAGCTGCGCCGGGAGGAACTGCTGCCCTTTCGGGCGGGGATTGCCTCCGGCAGCGATATGGTGATGATCGGGCATTTGATCCTGACCGAAATCGACGCCGCCCAGCCCGCGCCGTTTTCCTACCGCATCGTCACGGAGCTGCTCAGGGAGGAGCTGGGCTTTCAGGGAGTGGTCATTACCGACGGGCTGCAGATGAAGGCGCTGACCGACTCCTATACCAGCGGGGAAATCGCCCGCCGTGCGGTGTCGGCAGGAGTAGATATCCTGCTTTGCCCGTCAAACCCGCAGGCGGCCGTCTCCGCTCTGGAGGAAGCGGTCGCGTTGGGAGAAATCAGCGAAGAGCGGATCAACCAAAGTGTGCGCCGGATCCTTGCCATGAAGGTGAACCGCGGGGTTTTGAAACTGGAGGGCTGAGAAAGCCCTGCTGTCCGCACACCAGCTTCAGGAGGAAAGAGAATGAACGAACAAACCGATTTGATTCAATATACCAAAAAGCGAAGCCTCTGCAGGCGGCTGCTGCCGCTTCTGCTGGCGATGGGGTTGCTGCTTGTCGGCTGCTCCGGCGGGACGGAGCCTTCGGAGCCGTCTTCCGATACAGGCAGCTCCACAGCGTCCGCCAGCAGCACGCCTGCCGCTTCGGCGCCGGAGCCGGAACCTGAGCCGGAAACGCTGGAGCAGGAGCTTTTGAAAAAGCGGGGCGTCGCCTTTGACCAGTCGGATTACAAAACCTTTACCGGCGCAGAAGGCGTGCTGAGCCTGCAAACCGTCTTTTCGGATCTCAACCCCAAAAAGGCCGGCGGCAATCTGTCCAGCGTCTTCCTGTCCGGCGGAAAAATCTATCAGTACCGCTGCGACGCGACCCTGCCGGGGGGACAGAACTGCCGGGAGGTGGGAACCCTGCCCCTTGCGGAACAGCCCGTCTACCTCCAGGCCAACGATTTCAACGGCGCCGACCTGGAGGTGGTCTACCGGGGCGGCAAACGGTATTCGGTCAAGTCTGCCAGCAACAACGGCCCGTACACTGCGACGGAGAGCAAGTATCTCCATCCTGTCCTGACGCACGCCTGGCGCTACAGCGCAGACGGAAAAACGCTGACCGAGGACGTCGGGCTGCGGGACAGAGCCCAGCGGATTGTGCACGTCGGAGGCAGCTATCTGCTGATCGCAGACGGGAAGCTGGAGGCGGCGGCAGAACGACAGCTCCCCTCCGAGAACTTTGAAGGGATTTATTTTGACGACGGTGAGGACGGCTATATTGTTTACGAGGTGGCGGACGAGGCCGTGGGGGACGGAGAAAAAGCGGTTGCCATCTTAAATGGGAACATCCTGGCGACCGATCAGGCGTTTTACCAGATCATGTACGACGATATCTCCGAGAATGATCTGAGCTATGAGGAAAAGACCACCAACGCCGACGGCACCCCCGCCGCCTATCTCCCAAAATTCGGCGGCGGCAACCGCTACCGGCTTGTAAAGCTGGAGCTGCTGAGCCGGTATTACAGCGACGTGCTCACCATCGCCCATGATTATATCATCACGGCGGACTACAAGCTTCTCCCCGCCACGGAGGCGATAGGCGAGGACTATGAATCGGGCTACATCGCATACCCGCCGGATGTGATGGAGAAGCTCCTCGCTCTGGATGGCTATTGAAATTAATAAAAATCGATCAGGAGGCATTCTGCTATGAAAAAGAAAAGCGTATTATCCCTGCTGCTGGCGGCGGCGCTGGCGCTCTCCCTCGCCGGTTGCGCCGGGCAGGGGCAGCCGGGCGGAAAGGAGCCTGTCGTCAACAGCGACGGGACCATCACGAAAGAAGAAAACGACGTAAAAATCACTGAGACAGCGGCCAGGTCCATCGAAACCGAGCTGTATGAAACGGCGGATTTCAGCCTGCAGATCCCCAAGGGCTGGACAGTCACCAGCGGCGGTACGGCCATGTACCATTCCATCCGGGTGCAGGATCCCAGCCAGCCCCTCAACCAGATGTTTGTCCTGCTGAAGGCGGAGGGCCTGCTGCACAGCCAGGAGGGAAAGGACGCCTATGCGTATAACGTCACCATGGGGAACACATGGGCGCAGATGCTTTCCCAGGCGCCGGTGCTGACAACCCCCTCCACCGAAAACTTTTTCAAGCTGTTTTCGGAATACGCGGTGTTTGCAGAGCAGTGGGAGCCGAGCTATGCCGGCTATACCTTCCCCCGGTTTGACGGCTTTACCGTCACCGACCGCTTTGCCTCGGCCAGCCTCCTGTCCTCGTATGCTCTGGGAGAAGAGACGCTGCGGGCGTCCTTTACCGAAAACGGCAAGGAGGGCGAGGGGATGTTTGCCGCGTCGGTGGTGGACTTCGGAAGCGCTAATATTGCCGCAGGACCGCCGTCGGGCTATATCATCCCCCAGGCGGACGGCGGCTACTACATGGCATACAACGTCATGGCGGTCACCGCCGCGAAGGATACCTTCATCGAATGGGAGAGCGTCCTCACCAAATGCCTTGGAACGCTCGCCTATTCTGAGAGTTTCGTAAAATCCACTGAGCAGGCCGGTGAAGAAAAGGTGGCGATGTCAAAGGAAATCAGCCGCATCACCAATGAGAGGCTGGAAATCATCATGGCGGCCTGGGAGGGCCGGAACGTCGAGCAGGACATCACCAGCCAGATGCAGAGCGACGAAGCCGGCGGCTACGAGCGCGTGTACGACACGCAGACCGGCGAAATCTACCGGGCGGAGGCCGGATGGTATGAAAGCACCGGCAGTGACCGCTACAAGCCGGTGACTGAAAACAAAATGTATGCAGAGCCCATCAGCGGTTACATCGAATAGGGAAGCGACGGAAAACCGCAAACAAGGAATACATGACAAGGAGGGAAACGGAATGCGTCAGGTGAAAAGGCTCCTTCCCTATGTCCGGCGGTATGTGCAGATGGCCGTTTACGACGTGCTGGACGCGGAGGGGGCGGAATACCGGAAAGAGGAAAGCGGCGCGGTGGTCGCCCGGCTTTCGGTTTACGGGAACGTCAGCACCTTCAGCCTTTCGACAGAGATACAGGATGTGGGGACCGGACTGACGGTTTCCATGCGTGAACCCTGTCCCGGCCTGTCGGCCCAGGGAGAGGAACGGGCGGTGACCGCCGTAGCCGATAAGGTTGCCCAGTACCTTGAGAACGAGCTGATGATCAACCGCCGCTGTTTCGTGCCGGACCGGCATTATGCCGTATAGGGAACAGCGGCGCAGGCACAGGCGGAAATCGGCCGGATCCGTGCGGAAGCGGAAGCGGCCAAGGCTGCGCAGACTGCTGCACAAACTCCGGCCGCGCCTGACGGTACGGTATGCCCCTCGTGCGGCGCGTCCGCTGCCCCGGGCGTGAAATTCTGTCCGGAATGCGGGGCGCCGCTCTCCCGGCAGAGCGAATAAACAGACAATGAATCTGAATATCTGGAGGGATATCTATGGCAAATGAATCGAGAGTATTCCGGCTGCCCGCCGGTATGAGTACCCAGGTAGTGGCGAACGCCGTATCGTCGTTCCTGTCCTCCGCCAAAGGGATGGAGGTACAGAGCGCCGAAACCACAGAAGGCTATGTGGTGCAGGGCCGTCAGGAAAAAGACGGCTGGAAGACCATTGCCGGCATGAGGATGGCTACGACGGTGCAGATGATCCGAATGGATGACAACTTAAACGTCACCGTGGGTCAGGGCGAATGGTCGGATAAGATCGGCGCCGGCGCGCTGGGATGGTTTATCGCATGGCCGCTGGCGGTGACTGCCGGTGTGGGCGCCTACAAGCAGAAAAAGCTGCCGGAAGAGATTTTCCAGGTGATTGAGCAGTGCATCGTCTCCGGCGGCCGCTCGGTGGTGGTGCGAAACGCCGGGGCGGAACTGAACGCGGGTATGGTGGTTTGCCCCGCCTGCAAAACCCAGTGTGCGGCCGGCGCCAAATTCTGCAACAACTGCGGGGCGAAGCTGGAAAACAAATGCCCCCAGTGCGGGGCGGAGATACCGCCCGGAAGCCGCTTCTGCGGAGCATGCGGAACGCCGCTTTCCCCGCAGGGCGCTCCGGTGCGATAAAGGGAGGAGATTGCGTATGCGCAGGGAAAAACCGCCGGGGCGGCAAAAAGGCGCACGGCTTTTCAGTATGCTGCTGGCGGTATGCCTGATGATCGCGGCCCTTCCCCTGTCCGTTTCGGCGGCGGGGGAATATGTGCCGGGAAATCCCCGCTGGTCGGGCTACCAAAACCAGGTGCAGTGGGATCGGCCGGCGGGAGCGGCCTCCGGCGACAGCTTTGAATACGAGGCGCAGCTGCTGCTGGGCGACGATGTGGTCGAGTCCAAGGCAGTGGAAATCGACACCTATTTGTTTTTCACAAACGACGTGGTGACGCGGCCGCAGGAAGAGTACACCATACGGGTGCGTGCCAGATGGATCATGATCGTGGGCGACCCGGACGGCCAGTATATGGTGGCGGACGTCGGCGAATGGGGCCCCTGGGCGACCAAGGCGGGGTCGGGCGGCGGAGAAGCCGAACCGCCCCATGAGCACAGCTATACCCAAAAGCACGACGCGGCACAGCACTGGCAGGCGTGTTCCTGCGGCGACAAAAAGGATGCGGCGGATCACAGCTTCGGCGCATGGACGGCGGATGGCAATACAGAGAGCCGCACCTGCACCGTCTGCGGCTACGCCGAGACAAGGGACGCCGCGCAGACGTCAGCCACCGGGGAAACCACGGATAACGGGCAGGATTCCGGCGGCGAAGGCATCGCGGAACTGACCGATGAAAATACCGGCGTTTCCGTCTCCCTGTCCGAAGCGGTTCCGGAGGGTGTGGAGCTGTACGCCGGCGTCATGGAGGCGGAGAGCCTGCTTGAAGAGAAGCCGGAGCTGAAAGAAGAACTGGACGGCCTGCTGTCGGTGTATGAGATCAGCATCCGCCAGAACGGGGAGCCGGTGGAAATCAAAGACAGCGCCATGACGGTGCGCATCCCGATGAACAGCCATCTGGAGGGCTACGCCCATTACCAGGCGGTGCGGGTGGACGGCGAGCCGGAGCGCATAGAGGCAAAGGCCGAAGACGGCAGCCTGGTCTTTGAAGCCGGCGGCCCGGGCCGGTATGCCGTACTCGGTTCCGATACCCCCTTCTCCGTTTCTGCAATCATCCAACCCGACCCGTTGCCGGGAGACGAAAAGGATGGAAACGCCGTCTACATTGTTCTGTTGGCCGCGATACCGGCGGCTGTCCTGCTGGCGCTGCTGCTTGTATTCTTATACAGGAAAAAGCGGAAGGCACAGGATAACCCGCCAGCCGGAGGAAAGGATCCGTCCGGACCGGACGGCGGAAATACCAAAAACTGATTCTATTTGCAAAGGAGAGAATGAAGATGCTTCGAAAAAAGAGTTTGCTGGCGCTGCTGCTGTCCTTATGCATGGTGGTAGGAATACTGCCGGCGACAGTGTTTGCGGCAGGCGCAGGTATGCCCCAAAACATACGATGGGCAGAGAGCCCTAAAAGCATGGTACAGTGGGACGCGCCCTCGGGCGGCGGCCAGTATCAATACGAGCTTCGGTTGAAGCTCGGCGAGACAATAATTGACGGTCCCGATTTGACAGTACAGAGATATCATCTGTTTAATGGCAGCCTGATGACGGAGGCTCGCGAAAATTACACAGTTGAAATAAGGGCGAGAAGCTGCATCATTGTCGGAGAGTTTCCCAACGAATACGTTACCAGCCCAGGAGAATGGGGTGACTGGGCTACACTTGAAGGCTCCGGCGGCGGAGAGGGGCCTACTCCCCCCCATGAACACAGCTTCGGCGGCTGGAAAAATAATGGAACCCAGCATTGGAAAGAATGCAGCTGCGGAGAGATATCTGAAAAGAGCCCCCATAACTTCGGCGAATGGGAGCTGATCTATTATGATGTAAATACGA
>PPYE01071887.1_pt1 | contig 57710 bp, 45 predicted proteins | sample 1559881 | NCBI WGS metagenome assembly PPYE01 (sample SAMN08240022, study PRJNA423297) | Human gut metagenome, whole genome shotgun sequencing project.
TGAAATGCTTGCATTCTCTAATGATTATTATGGATTGATTTTTAGGGCAACACAATCCGTCGAATTATTTTGCGCTTACGTTGAAGATTTGATTGGTGCAGGAACAACAAAGGCTTTCCGGTTGCTTAAGGAACTTTGCAAAGCTGGCAAACTTGAGCAAAAAGGAAGCGGCAGGTTGAGCACCTACATTTCCAAATAAAATCATTGTACAAAGGAATATCTCGGCAATGAAATCAACTTTATGAGCTAGGTAAAAAATAAACGGTCTGAATCCCATGCTATGCACAGAACTCAGGCCGTTTAGCTTTTGTTCATCTTCCCATCTCATTTCCAACTCGTCCAAAAGCGAATGCCTTTTAGATTTTCTTCGCAATCATAGACAGCTCCGAAAAAGAGCCTCATGACGGTGAAGAAAAAATCCAGAGCTGTGTTTCTTTCCACTTAGCCTTCGTTAGTTTCTTTCTGTCCCGAACACACCTTTTACCTGAATTCTGAAATCCAGCTTGTTGTTGGTCAATCCCTGCATGAGCTACACATTCTTATATCTGGGCAAGAAGATTGGACTGATAGACTGAATATCTTGCTCATTAATACAATGAGCCGTCATGAACTTTTTCATCATATGGGGCTTTATATCTGACAGTACCTGTGACATAGAATCCTTTTTTTCTTCTATCTCTCATCTATATTTTCCTATCATTGGTCAGTCATTGACTTGCTCCCACTGGACCCAAAAGCATTTTGCTGGAACTGTCATATTCTTTTCCTGTGAGTTCAGACCGAACAATATCATCATTCAACATTTTAATAAATGCCGCTGCTTCTTTTTGTGAAGAAATCACAATATGATCTTCTTCAAACTTGAACATAGTTTTGTAGCGAGAATGCTTTTTCAGATTCTCTAACAAATCGTTCTTTTTCATCTGCAAAACAGGCGAATTTTTTGCCTTTAATAACTTCTTTGCATTTGTCAACTTACTTTTATTTTCAAACGCAACAAACTTTTCAAGGCTATCTACAATATCCAGATCGCGAATAATCTCAATCGTCTTCTGTGCCCCCGCTCGTATGTATTGCTCAAATCCAAAAAATCTCTGCATAAGATCCATTTTTGCCGTAACAACACTTGAAGAAAAGATAATTACATCTGCTCGTGAATCTATCTGCACAATATCGCTATCAATTTCATCGTATGTATCACCAACAAATAGGGCTATAACATTTTTACTTCGATCAATTCTTGATACAGAGTATATATGTTGATAAACCCAAAAGTACTTGTCATTCAAATTGATTCTAAAAAGAAATCCAGACAGTTTATTTCTATCGCTTTCCGAGTAGTACTCCGTACGCTTTTCAGCATCATCAAGAAAAGTAAAGGGTCTATAGTTCTCTATCAGACTAATCTCATAAAATTCTTTCTTATTGTCTGCAATATTTTCTGATGTATCAAATTCGGCATCATCTGCAAGATAGGTACAATTGATAAAACCTGCCACCTTATCTTTTGTGCTAGAAAGCAACTTATCTGTTGCTCTGATTTTTTTGGTTTGATATCCACTTTCATCGCGTAGGCAGGCATATATTTCAATACCGCAAACTGAACCAGAAAACATTATCGACTTAATCGATGCCTGAATTTCTTCCTTGGTCATTTGTTCATCTCCTTCATGTAGAGGACTGTATCATTAATCACTTTATATTCTACTGTACTAGGATTTTTTAAAAACCTGCCTTTAACTACAGCCAAACAAATTTCATTATTAAAGTCAGGATTGCTCTTAAAAGTAATCTCATAGACTCGGTATCCTAAAATTGCCAATACAGGATTCGCATAGTACAAATGTGTTTTGCTTAGCAGCGCACACATCATAACCACAATGATAAGGAATGTTACCGCTCCTTGAATCGTTCCTACATCATCAATCAAAAGCGGGATAATCATTGTCATAAAGAAATTCAAACTTGCGTCCTCTTTTTCTACGAAGGAAGAAAGCTGATACCCTTGTTTCTTATCAGTCCATCTAAAGGCTGTAAAAGAAATAAAAGATATGATTGCTGCTAAAATCCATGTAGCACATAACAAAAACACAACAATCAGCACATTATTAAGGCGAACAAATTCTCCCCAATATGACTGATTTTCAGCAAGTTCGCTGACGGGGGTAAATTTGAAATTGCGTACAATAGTCAAAAAAGCCAATGGACTCAATGATTGCAGCATTAACTTATGTTTCAAGCTTAAATTCATTGGCACACCTCCATAAAGCTTACAGTTCAACAAATATCCTTTTGAATACCAGTGAAGTAAATATATCCTCTACTTGTTTAGCCAATTCTTTCGAATGAATCCGTGCCCCCAGCTCGATATTTCCTTCCTGTCCATGATATGAAAGGTTTGCAGATGTAATCAGCGTATCCGTTTGATTAACAGAAATTACCTTTGCATGAAGAGCAGACATTTTATCTTCCTGTTTTGGATAGTTATAAATTCGCAGAAATTTTCCCTTATAGCAGCATAAACGGTCAAAGGCCTTCTGACTCTCAATGTCATTCACAAAAAATTTCACGAGAACGCCTTCTTGGCTCTTTTGAATTACACAATCGACTAACTCGGCAAAATAATCCGAGAGGGAGTACCCGGTAATTAGAATGCTCTTCCTAGCTCCCATAAGCATTTCTCTTACGGTAACCTTTGTCGGTTTTGTTTTCAACGCAAAAGAAGGTGGCGCTGTAACAACTAATTCAGCGCTATCATCGTTACTTTGGGCAGTCGCTGAAACCATAGCAAGAATTTCATGAGCTTCTTTTTCAGAAAGAGATGGATATCTCTTTTGAATGGCTCTAATAGACTCATTTCCACCAGATATAGCATCTGTGAGAATTTTGTTTAACAAAATATCTAAGCTTATACTTCCAGTTGACATAGTTCTTCCACCAAAGTTTTAAAATAAGACTGATTTTCTCTTCCGTCAATAGGCACAATTAGTCCGCGATCCAACATGCGATTTCCATTCTCGCAAGCTGTTTCTGAGATCATGCAGCAGGAATGGCACGCCGCGCCATTTGAATTATTACCAGCAGGCACATTGTTAAGGCATTCCGGATCATTTGTGCAAACCAGTGCTTCTTGGAAAGCGTCTTTCATTAAAACAATAAGCTGATCAATATTTCCCAATTCTACAAGTCCACCAAGTGAGCCTTCTTTATCGGCACTTCCGGTATAGAGCAACACACCAGACATATCATCCTCAAAATAAATACGCTCACGAATAGCGGATGAAGAGTACCCCGAGGACATTGACATCTGCTTAATCAACAAATGTGCGAATGTATGCATCAAAACATACCTTGCATCTCGTAATGTGGTAACAGTCCATTCTTTAGATTCACAGAATTCCTTATAACACTGCGCATATTTCTGAGAAAGTGCTCCCAGTTCTGGATCTCTCAACCACGCATCAATACTATCCCTATTAAACTCAATAAAGACACCTTCACCGTGCACTTCTGCAGCAGGAAGCCATTTTTCAGTCTTACCCTTATTTAGATAAACGATATTTGTCTGCTCATCGGCATCCGGATCCGGAGCATCTACACGGGTGAAGCCAAGCAGCACTCTTACCTCTCTTAATCGTGTAATGCGAATGACTCTCTTAAAATACGGGAGAAGATAATCCGGAAGCGGATCCTCCTCAGCCTTAAAATGCTTTTTGTTGGAAGCGTACACAGGATCTGCGTGATGCGTAATGGCGCTGTATTCCATCTGCTTAATCTCTGTGAACTCTTTGATGTTCTGTCTTCTGCGCACTAAAGCTGCACCAAACTCTTCTCTTGTAAATGCAGAGAAATATTTTTGATACACTTTGTCTAATCCCATCTCCCCAAAATCTTCTTCATAGCTGTCAATTAAGCGCAAATGCTCATCAATCAAGTTATAAAGCGGATTGATCCAAGGTGGAATGGATATGGCACTTCTCATTACTGGAAAATATACATTCGACGCGCCACGCTGAGAAGGAATCATTTCCTTATCGCATTTTTCATTTTTATGATTTGGCCGGAACGGGTGATGTCCGGAACATTTCATACCTCCAAAATTCTCATGCTGCGTTGCACCGCTCATACTCCGTCGTGCCCCGCAGGAACATTCAACCCACATATCTGCAAGCGTTGATGTATTGCCAGTTGAATACATCCTCATCATACCTTTACAGGTTGTATTGTCACCGTGAACCCACCAGCTCCAAGGGAAATCATCCATATGGCCGTTCTCACAAATAGTAATAAAACGAGAAGGATAAGCCTGTCTATGACATTCCGGACAAGTTACACCAAACTTCAGATATCGATCTAGGTCAAAATTCTCTCTTAAATCAAATATTCTCCCACATTTCACATTGGAACAAACATGCATATAAGGGAATGAGACCACAGGAATATCTCCGCTATAAGAAGTCCGTGGCATATAAAAGCAGTCAACGCCCAGATATGAGGCCAATCTGCCATCTATAATTTTCTTTCCTTTTTCCTTCCAATAGTTCAAGTCCAGAACCGTGACGGAATCTTTCACGGCATCCACAATAGAACCTGGACCAAATGTAGTTATCAACTGATTAGGACGAATCTCACCTAATTTATTATTGTCAAACATAGGCTTTTAGTCCTCCGTGTAATAGAACATATTTGCTGCCCTCTCAACATCACGCATAGAACGAAGAGTCGGCTTTTCAAGATCAGTACAAACTTCGCCATAAGTGTTCATTAGGCGATTATACGTTTTAGTTGTATAGACATAGTATCTAAGTTCTTTGGATTGAGTTGCTAACAATTTCCAATTGCTTATAAAATCATCAATCTCATGTTCGGCATCGGCCTTAGCAGAAGGCTTGATGATGTTCAATCGATTCATGATAAGAGCCTTCACTTCATTAAGCTGCTCATCGGTTAGCTTATCAATAGCTGCTGCTCCATCATTACTTGCAAATTCCGGATAATGCAAACGAATTGCAGAAATAACCAGCGCATGCAGCACGCGATCTCTTGCACGCGCAGAAAACGGTGTCGCTGTTGTACCTTCAACAAAACGATATAGCTGAGCATGATAACCGGTAAAATTCTCATAATGAGACAAGTCGCGGGGACGATAAGGGTTATATAGAGTAACTACTAGGCCTGGATAAGAACGCCCGATACGGCTAGTTGCCTGAATGTATTCGGAATTCTGTTTTGGCTGACCAGTTACCACCATAAGCCCAAGCCGATCCACATCCATACCAACAGCAATCATATTAGTTGCAATTGCCGTATCTAAGCAATTTCTATCTGTATATGGAGTTTCCAACTGACTTAGTTTCTTCGGAATGTCATAAGAAGACATGCGGGAAGTAATTTCAACCTTATGATTAAGGAAACGCTGCCTACTCATTCCATATTTCTTCTTAATGCGCTGAATTCTGTCAGGAATATCATCCTGTAGTAATCGAACGGCACCGCCGAGTTCTCGAATACTGTTATAATACCCAACGAGGGTATAGTAAGGGTCAATAACATCCTTGTACTCATCATCCAGCGAAAGATTATAAGCACTTTGAAGGATAATCGAATATACACGCAGCAAAGCTGTCTTTACAGACTGTCCAGGCGCGCAGACACCAAGGTATCTTCTAAACGGATCTTGTTCAACCGGCACCTCACGAATATAGAAACTGTCACCGATTTCAAACCCATTTGGTGGAAATTGCGCAGTTACTTTTCTGCCATATAAGCATTTTGTCTGCTCAGCAGCATTTTTGATAGTTGCCGTAGAAACAACATACTTTGGCTTTATTTTCTTTTCTCCTATCGTATAGGAACACAGATCTTCAATAACTGTTTCATATGCACCGTATACGGTTCCCAGAGGTCCTGTGATAAGATGCAGCTCATCTTGGATAATCAGCTCCGGCGGAAGGAATGGTTTAATCGATCTAAGTGTAGATGTGGGTAACTCTTCTGTACGATTATGCCGAGCATGGTCTGCTCCAATAGCAACATAGCCATCGCGACTGCAAATTCTATCAACGCGACCAAACAGAGCATTTGTATTCACATCCCACGGAAGGCGGGCAAACTTATCAACTGTTGACAGAATAATGGTCGGGCATTTAGCATAAATTTCTTCATCTACCAGATAAACCGGGATTTTTATCTTATTGCTGGGCTTGTACCTATAGAACATGCATTTATCATCCGAACAATAGATGCTAACCGATTTTGTAGGAATATCTATATAGAAATTTTCCTCTGTAAACGGTTTCCCACAGAATGGACATGTAAGCAGCTGTTTGTAGATAGAGTTTTTCTTGCTTCTTGCTATTCTTGTTTTAGCTGGATCCTCCGGAGCTTCTTCCAATTCTTTAAAGGTGTTCGGAGTCACAGTACCACCAACCCAGAAACCAATACTGATAGGTTCTTTTCCGTATTTCGGATATTCTTTTTGTCGGATGAGTTCCGCAGCTAGAATCATCTTGGTGATACGATCTCTCTGTTGCGTAGTAAGTAGGCGCAAAGTATAACGCAAGATTGCAGTTACACCGCCGTCACGATTGTATTCATCGTTCTCTTCAGCACGCAACCTTCTATTCGCAATAACAAATGCCATAAGCCCCAGATATGCCTCGGTTTTACCTCCACCAGTCGGAAAGTATAGAAGATCCACGACTTCACGGTTATCATGCTCTGGATCTACAATACCTTTCAGATTCATGAGAATAAAAGCAATCTGGAAAGGTCTCCAGCCAAAATTATTGGAAGGATCACGAGGATCCACAAAATCCCTAAAGGCACATTCGATACCGGCGCCATGCTTCTTAGAGAAATTCATAATGTTTCTCTGAAGAATCATAGAACGATTCATAAAGCAAAAGGCATCAAACGCAGTGTCATCCTCTACAAGTAGCTGAATGCCAGCGCGGATTCTTCCAAGAGCTTCTATACATTTATTTATTACTGTGTCGCCAATTTCTTTCTTGAACTTAGCATCATCCATTTTTGAATCATGAATCAGTTTTTTCTGAATCCAATCCTCATAGGAGTTTGCCAAGACATTCAGCCGGTTAATGATGTCGTCTTTTTTCTTTGCAACAGAAAGGGTTCTCATAGAGAAGAAGAACGGGTCAAATCCTTCCAAAGCAGCGCTAACACCTGGAAATTCGTACTCTGGAATAAATGTCGATACAATTTCAGAAGCACGTCCATTTTTATTGGCTTTCCAAGTTGCTGCGCAACCACGTCCCCTTCCTAAAATAGGTCGCTGGGCAAAGTAAAATTCATCGACGGCAAGAATTTTTCTGCATATGTGCTCTGCCACGAAGATATCCATTTTGTCCTTGGAATAGGCACGCAAGTTGACTTGGAACATCATTCCAGCAATATCACTCTCAGGATTTTTGCGCTTGTTGTTAACATATGCTGTTATCAAGGTATACCCCTGCTTGAGGCCGATTTTAGAAACATATAAAATAACATTTGAATCACAAACCAAAGGATATTCTTTGTTCTTACTAAATTCTTGCAGATCAATAACAACTGTCTCTTTCTGTGGATGACGTTTATACGTGCTTACATCAACTTCTTTTCCCTCTTTGTTAGTGGTTTTATCAGAAGCTTTGGTGTAATCGCCCCAAGTCACATCCACATTGAAAGATTTTGTACTACTTTCTAGGTAAAAGCTGATGCCAATGGAAGACGGTGTTTTAAATCGATTTGTAAAGACCGGCTCATTATCATCGTCTTCGCCCGCAGTATAATCTGCATCCCCTTCGAAAGAAGCATCTCCATCGATTTCCTGCTCATTCGAATCATTTTCACTGGTTTGTGGCGCAAGCATACCCACGATATATTCAAAACGCGGGTTTTGATTCAGTATTTCATTTTCACTACTCGGTCCCAACAAGTCTTTCTTTAACATTTCTATGACTTCTTGGCGAACCTCAGCAAACTTAAATCTATCTGCCATGTGGTGCCTCCTGTTAAAATTTAAGGACAATGTTAATCAGAAGCAATGGATTGATTTCCTGCAACTGATTAAATCGATCAATTTCAGCCTGCGCCTCGTCTTGAATCTCTTTTCTGCGCTTAGGCAGGTCGTGTTGCAGCTTATCCATTTTTTTCTTCGCTTCAGCCGCTTTTTTTCGGATATCCTTTTTTTCCAGCGTATCAGTAGCCTGCATTTCAGCAAGTATGTACTCCTCAACTTCTTTTTGAGCATCCGTAAGCTGAACATGAAGCTGCTCTTGTTGGACATCGACCCAGTTTTCAATCTTCTTTTTGTTATATGCGATAGTAGGAGCTACCGTTTTATCATGTTGATCCTGAACCTCTGAAATTAAACGGGCATAAATCCGGTGAAAATAAGATTGTTCTTCATCTGTCGGTTTAAAATAGCGAACATCCGAATCATTAGCCTCCTCCAATGCGGAGACAATCTCATCTTCAGTAAAATTGATATACTCACCATTTTCATCACAAAGTAGTAAAACTGGGAAGAGGAGTTTTGTATTGTCCATGAATGCTCCAAGGAACAAAACGCCATGTGAACCAAATATCTTTTCACCCCAGTTGTCGATTTTCCAGTAATGTAATTTGTGATCCACTTCTGGTTCTTCAAACTGGTTCCAATATTCAACATCACGTAGATATTTATCGATATCAGCCTTGGTCTTTTCCAACGCTTGCCCCTTCGCCTCTCTACTTTCTGTAAGCAGAATTGAGCGAAGTTCTGCTACATGAGCATTCTTCCTTGCATCTAGCTGCCTGTTCAAAGCTGCAAATGCTTTCCTTACCGCAGTGATATTCTTACAATTCTGGTAAATATCCAGAATACGCTTTTCAAAACTCACACCAGATTCAAGTGCGCCTAGCGCAACATCCGATGCACCAAACACGCCCTCAAACAGTTCAAATTTCTTAGAAAGTATATCATATACTCTGCGATCTGCTTCATTATCTGTATTCAACAGATTGATTGCTACGACATCGTGAGTTTGTCCATAGCGATGACAACGGCCAATTCTCTGCTCAATTTTCTGCGGATTCCAAGGCAGGTCATAGTTGATGATTGTGTTGCAAAACTGTAGATTTAGACCTTCTGAACCAGCATCTGTAACAATCAAAATCTTGGCATGACTCTTGAAATAATCGACAATTGCGTGCTTATATTCCACACTTCTGCCATAGTTTGTTTTACCAAAATTCTTGACCTGCCATGTTCGAAAGATTTCCTTCGTCATGGCATCATCAAAGTCACCATTAAAGAGAAGGATATCTTCCTCGCTATAGCCAGATCTTCTTAGTTCTGCGGCTATATATTTCTGTGTTCGCTTAGACTCTGTAAAGACAACAGCCTTCTGATTCAATCCCTCAGAAATCTGGTGGGCAAATGCGGATTTCAATGCTTCCCTCAACGCAATAATCTTTGCATTCGTCTTTATAGCCCTTGCCATTTCAAGAATATGCCTTACAATCTTAAGTTCAGCTTGAATAGCCTGTTTCTTCTCTGCTGTTTCTTCATCATCGTATTCGTTGAAACCATCCTCGTCGATTTCATCTTCTACAAACCCCCAGAATAAATCGAAGCCCTCCTGGGCATAAGCAGATTTAGTGCCTTCATAGAGTTTTTCAAGACGTTTTTCTAATACTTCAAAGGTCTCTATCAAAGCAAAGCTGGAAGATGCCAGCAACTTTCGAATAACAAGAATAATCAGCCCACGATTCGCATTCGGAATAGAATACAGCGGATCACGACGCAGAAAATCATTGGTCACATCATAGATTTCTTTTTCTTCTGTGCTTAGATGGAAATCGACCGTAATACAGGTTCTCTTGCTGAAGGCCATGTATTTTCCGACATCGCGTCGAAGGGTGCGATATAACACTGGAAGAAGTTCCTGTTTCAATTCCTCATAATCACAGCCATCCACAAATCGACGGTTGAAAACCTTTTCTGATCCGAAAATACGTGGATCGATAAAGGAAACCAGTCCATGAAGATCTATAAGGGAATTCTGTAGCGGCGTAGCAGTCAAAAGAATTTTAGGAATCCCATGTGTCAAATCATAAAGATTTTTTGCCCGCTTTGTGCCATGAAAAACATTCCGCAGATTATGAGCCTCATCAATAATCAGGAAGTCCCATTTAACATGGGGAAAACGCTTAATTAGTTTCGATGAATAATCATAAGAAGCAATGACAATACTAACCTCATCTGCGTTTCCAAGATGAGTTTGCACATTGGCAAGGTCATGCTCAACCGTGTACCGATCCAGAATAACAGCTTGGCGTCCAAACTTCTCCAAAAGCTCTACTTCCCATTGTTTTCTCAAAGTAGCAGGAAGCGAAATCAGCACTTTTTTTGCTCCGTTGTCCAGAACATAGTTAAGCACTAATCCAGCTTCGATTGTTTTTCCCAAACCAACCTCATCTGCCAGAATGATGCCGCCTGTCTTTAATGCTTGAATAGCCGCACAAAAAGCATTGACCTGATGGGGATTTGGCTCAATATCCGCATTCAGTAGACATTCATATGGAGCTTTGGCCAATTGTTGCTTCTTATACCAGCTATATTGTTCAAGTAGGAGATTGCTTTCCATCGATACCCTCCTTACTTAATTCATTGGCGATTCCTTCTGCGATGCCTTTAGCCATTAACGTAGGAACGGCATTGCCTATCTGTACAAATTGAGCCGTTCTCGGGCCTTCAAAGAAATAATCATCCGGAAACGATTGGATGCGAGCGGCCTCCCGGACAGTAATCGAACGGTGTTGCTCAATATCCGGATGAATAAAGTAATGTCCATCTTTTGAGATATGAGCCAACATAGTGTGGCAGTACGCCTCGTCACCCTCTACAACTTTAAATCGATCCAGAAACGATTTTCGGTTTTTGTGTGTCTTCAGTTCATCCGGCAGATCATTATAGTTCAGACGTTTGTGCCCATCATTCCAGAGTTCAATTGTACGCCGATAAATCTCAATATCCCTGTCTTTATTGGGTCTTGCGCAATGATGAGTTAGAATGTCAGAATCCTTGCGGATTCCAGTTCTTCTTAAATAATCGCTGAAATTATCTGTTCTGTATTCACCCGATTTTCCTCCTGGCTGCACCGCTGGCAGATCACTGAGAATATCATTAACCGTAGTAGCATCTGCAATTTTCTTCTCAAACTGCGGATAAAAAAGCCCGCTATTCTTCAACCACCCGACGATGATCATTCTTCTTCGGTTTTGCAGCACACCAAAATTCTTTGAATTTTGCTCATGGCATTCAATCTCATAGCCAACGGAACGCAGTGCCTCTTGGACTTTCAGCCAAGTTGCACCACCGTTTGCTGACTTGATTCCCATAACATTCTCAAAAACGAACATCTTTGGCTGATATTTCTGAAGAAATCTCGCATACAGCTTATAGAGATCGTTTCTAGGATCTGCCGACATCGGCGTTTCCATATGCTTGCTTTGCGCCCTTCCCACCAAAGAATATGCTTGGCAAGGCGGTCCACCAATAATGACATCTACTTGCTTGATGCCTCTTTGCGTAAGGATCTTATCTATATTTTCAAATAGCCTTGGAAGAGTTTCATTTGACATCGTTTCGCAAAATACGGATTGTAGCTGCTCCTCGGGAATATGTTGCAGAAATTCGTCGCGTGTGATTTTTCCGCTAATATAATCCTTGTAGATATCAAGCTTCCCTTGTGCTTTGAGATAATAGTATCCCGTTCGTGTTTCCAATGTTTGAGCAGCATATGGGTTCATCTCCACATGCGCTACAGGTGAAAAGCCCGCTTGGATGAAGCCTTCGGACAATCCACCAGCTCCTGCAAATAAATCTATAAAATTGTAAGAGCCTGTTGTGGCGTTGATACGTTCCATGATGAACCCCTATCTGTGTAATAAATTTAGTCTTCAAACACACCGTCTGTGTCAAAAATATGGTCTAACTCATCCGTATTGATTGCGGCAAGTACCTTGTTGCGGATACTGCCTTTTGCAAGATCCAGCCGCTTAAAGCGATTTTCTCCTGCTGCGTCTTTTCCAATACGTATCAGCTGCACTCTGCCAATTCTTGGTTCATTTGCAGCATAGTTTGCAAGTCCCTTAGCTTTGCCCAAGTTATCCTTGAAATCCGGATTGTGTGGCTCCAAAATATCAACGATATACTTTAGAATTGGGTCTCGGCGAACAATGATGAAATCCGGATAAAGCTCCTTACATTTTCCGTCCATTTCATAAGGCATCCGCAGTGACCAAGACTGTCGGGACGGATTCCGCAGCCAGCAAACATAATCCTCGCGTTTTTGCTCTTCTACCAAAACAGCCTGTTCCCAGCCATTCAACTTAATTTTTGCTATTCCATCTGCATTGGCAAAAAGATGATCCGTGTACTTTATTCCATCTGCTTCGACCTTGGCACTGATTGTCTCCGGAAGAGTAAAGTTGTGCTTACTGATTTCATCACCGTTAGCAACAATATCGCTATACTGCTTTTGACACTTCTCCGGTTTAGCTACAATATATTTACGATACTGGTCGTTCAATTCATGGAACTTCTTTTCAGCGTATTTATTTAATTCTGCAATACACTCGCTGTCGAATGCGAACAGAATACAATCCACCTTAAAGGCGTTCGGATTGTCAAAGTCGATATATTTACGCCCATATGCCAGGTGGAAACCGCATCCACCCATTTTTGCGTCTGCTACTCTTAGCTGACGATCAAGATCAGACTCGGATGCAGTAAACTTATCTATCTGGTTATCGTTTTGTATTTTCTCACCGAAAACATCGAATATCTGAACAGATAACTTCATCTCCATGACTTGCTTTGTAAGCTCGTCATATTTTTCAGCATCATGCAGACCATTCACATAGTTGCGGATAAGCTCTGCAACATCGTTTTTCACGTCTTCGGTTGCCGTAATGCAGATATTGAACTGTGATAGCAACCCTGCCAAGCTCATCAAAGACTTCAAATAGCTGTTGATTTTTACTGAACGAACGATATAAGTCAGATAGCCCTGTTCATTGATGAACTTTGTGATTCCTTCACGATCTATTGTCGGAAGCATCGACATCTGTGATACAACCGGTGTCAGCACTGGCTGCTCTTTATCCACAGATTGGTTGCCTTCACTGGTTCTCTCCGTTTCTTGACCCGCATGTGCATCGTTTCCAGACACTGTTTCCAGCGGAATCGTCTGGCGTTGTCCTTCTGCGGGAATTTCTGCATCTGCTCCACCTTGATTCGCTGCCGCAGCTCCAGAATTTGACATATCTCCAACTGCTGTGGAAGATGCCGCAACAGGCTCTTCTTGGAAGCCATTCGGATAATCAAAGATGCTCAGCTGACCAACCGTCTGTTTTTGCGTTTTCTTTCGCTGGTTGTGAACTGACCATGTATCATAGATCTGATCTTCCAGAGATTCACCATCGACAACTGTCGGGATTTCTCCGCCTTCTGTTGTCTGCAATTCATCAATGACCTTTTGAACGGTATCTTGGTTGAAATACGGAAGGAATAGCCGCACATCATTTAAGGAATCATCCACGAGAACATGACACTGAAGCGGTGTGCGAACCATACGTCCGAGCAGCTGCGCAATATAGGTTGCGTCTTCCGCACGCCGGAAGGACATCATAGTTTCTGCACGAGGGCAGTCCCAGCCAGTAGACAGATTTTCCTTAAATAAGACAACACGGATGCGACGATCTTCTGCAATCTCGGATGGCTCGATATGCGGCACGGTCAATCCGTGAATCGACAATGTGCCCGTGGAACCAAAGGTGTGTACAACCTCGTTTTCCTTGAAGCTATCGCCCATACGTTCTTCGATTTTCGCAATTACATCGTCCAGATCGGTGTCAGATACTTTCGTACCGGAACCAGCGCAGACTTGGATAACAAACACCGGATTTACATTGGTGTAGTGCTGCTCATAGGTATACTGATACCAGTGCTTGCACTTATCCTGCCATTCGTCTGTTGCCGCCTGGAGTACGGCCATGTCACCGTGTTTGATTGGATCTTCCGGATAAGTGATTACAATACGATCTTTGAGCAATCCAGATTGGCGAACTTGGGCCGGGGAAATAACAACCTTATGCAATGTAGAGTTTGTTGCCTGCCCGACAAGGGAATTAAAACGTTCGGCAGTTGCACTCATTCCGATAACGACCGGAATGGGCGACAGATTCTGCTCGCTGCTGCCCTTGATAAAACGCTGCATGATGGTGGTAGCCGTTCCCGCCTGGCGTCCCTGCATACCGCGGTGTGCCTCATCAATAATGAAATACAGACGGTCAGCTTTTTCTCTTGCTGTATTTTCAATGGTCTCCCAAATCGTATACTGCCGCGTATCCGAATGGCGGCTCAGATTACCGGCCTTGCCAAGCTTTTGCGTATTCAGGAAATAGATATGACCGTCCTCCAGAATCTCTCGGTCGAAAGATTCATCTGAAATCACTACGCACTGATCCATACGGACCTTATCTGCCTTCAGCTCGATCTTCTGCTTGGACTGCTCATTCAGCTGCGGAGAATCCGAAAGCCATACAAAAATAGCCTCCGGCTGTTCAGTAAACTGCTCTGAGCCGTAAAAAATATCTTCAATCAGGGCAGACATGATAATCGTTTTGCCAGAACCCGTTGGTGCCTGGAGTGAAACCACCTGAGGGATCTTCAGCATGCGATAGTTATTCAGCGCCATCGCCACGCGGAGGCGCATTTCATTGACCGCCTGTTTTTGAAATGGGAATAATTCACAAAGCATTCTTAGTTTCTCCCTCTGTTCATACGGAAGTGATCCAAGTAATCCCGGTAAAGCTGATACGCCTCTGTGACATTCAGATTTTTTACCATCGATTGATAATTCACTTCATAATCGGTTGCCAAGAATACGGTTTGGATTTCAGGATGTTCTGCAAGCTTTTCTGCAAAATCGGCAAATGAATTCTCGTTAATCAAGACCGCAAATTGATTCTCCGGCAAGATCAGCATGTCCGGAACTTGCTCTCCGGTTAATTCCGGGCATTTTCCTTTTGCACCAGTTTTCAACCACAACGTAGGCAGCATTTCCGAAAAACGCATACCGAGAGAAACCGCCGTCGGATCTAGGAAGCCAAGTTTGAAGAATGCTGCATTTGCCTTGAAACCGTCTGCCATATGCATCGGAGGCTCGCTACCAAGATAATCGCCCTTGAGGGGATTGCCATTTACATCTTGTCCCTTAATGGAGCAGACCGTGCGCGGCCAAGTAACATAGTGGGCAATGCCGAGCTTTTCCCATTCCGCATCGCCGGGCTGATAGCCTTTGTCTTTCAACATCTTCGCTTCATCTGCGGAGACCTCATTGTTGGTCACCATAATGCAACGTCTGTGCCCACCATCCTCCGCATTGAGCAGGTTCACTGCGTGCAGTGTCGTGCCTGAACCAGAAAAGAAATCAATGATAATGGCATTGGGCTTGTTGGCAACAAAGAAGCGAATCACATCATGAACAGCGTAAAGAGATTTCGGATAATCGAATCTTTTCCCAATAATCGCATTCAAGATGTTGGTGCCATATGTCTCAGCATTGTGTGTTTTCATATTCCACACGCGTTTTGGAGGTGTAGTCCCTTCAGAATGATATTTTGCCTCTATCGATCCGTCTGTATTATATCCAACAATTGTTGCCTTGCCATTTTCTATATCTTTAATTGTCCCAGATGGCAAATAATATACCGTACCGCTTTTATTTGCAGGATTCCAATTATTAACTTTCAAATACCCTTTTTCAAAATTCAGTCTAGCTTGCTCCGGAACAAGGCTCCACAGCCTTTCATCCCCATCTTTACTTAAAGGCCACAAAGCAGTACATCCATCCGGTACAAAAATCGAATTTCTGTCAATGCCATGCTGTACAACATCTCCAATTGAAGCTATCTTTCCATCCACATTGTTGACATAAATGGGATAAAACTGGTTCGGTCTTGAATTTCTCTTTGCTTGAGGTGCCCTTCGCCTAAAGCCCAACCATTCAATGGATCTATCAGACTCTTTTTTCACCTCATTATCAAGCATATTATATATACTTGAGCAAACGCAAGAACTACCCCATTCGAGAATAAAAATGTACTCTTCCACGCGAGAAAGCTGACCAGTACGAACTACACCTTTAGCACTAATTACTGTTGTAATCATCTGCATCCTTGCCGCTGGGAACATTTCCTCCAATAGGCAACCAAGATGCAGGTATTCTTTTTCATCAATGGTGACAATCAGTACAGAGTCCTCCGGATTCAGCAACTTCTTTGCTAACTGCAAACGGCGCTGCATGAAGGAAAGCCACTTGCTGTGACGGTAAGCATCATTGCCGTCCACATAGTCGTTGTTGTATTTCCAGTCCTTTGCGCCGGTATTGTATGGCGGGTCGATATAAATGCAATCCACCTTACCCGCATACAAATATTCCAGAAGCTGCAAGGCGTGATAGTTGTCCGCTTCAATCAGCGTGTGCCAGAGATCGCTATCCGGTGCATTGCAAACTGAATCCAACGGTTTCAGATAGGGATAGATGGATTCTCCAAATTCCGCAACACGAACGATATCCTTCAGGTCAAAGGTGACTGCTTCGTCTTTCTGTTCCGGCTTAACGCAGACAGCGGTATCGCCTTCAACTCTCAGCACAACATAGATGGATTTGTCGTCCTTACTGTCACGGCGCGTAACGTTACAGCCTCTTTTGATAGGCATATCATAGAGAGGCGTGCTTTCCGGCATATGTTCTTCAAAGACCAAGCCGAATTTCTTCTGCTTGGCCATTTTACTCACTTCTTCCTGAATTCTATTTCGAAGAGTCTCATCTTGGATCTGGCTTATTAAATCATTGATTGCAGCCATTGGTACGACCCCTTTCTTAGTTTTCTTTTGTCTTCACGTAGCGACCACTCTTGATTCTTGCGTCAGCTGGCTTTTCCGCATCCTCTGGAATCGCCCAGTATGAACCGATTTTCGTTGCTCCGGGAATTCGTCCGGCTTTACAAAGATCACTGATCCATCTTGCCGAAAGGTTCCATTTTTCCGCTGTCTGTCTGATTGATAAATAGCCCATACAATTCTCCGATCTAATCCGAGCAAATTCTACATGTAATCACAATAATTGTACTCCAAACCTCGCGGAAAATCAAGATATTCTATCCTCGTTAAGCTTTAGCTTTCGTACCCCCACTAATTCGCAAGCAGGGCTTTCGTGACATGAAAGCGATTTTCTGCTTGTTGGGGAAACTCTCCAATCCCCATAGAACGCTGCCTGCGGCATCGGGCTGCTGCGTCTCCGTTCCACTCCGGTCCGCGCAAAGCAGACGTCCACCGGACGTCTTGCGCCGTTCCGGATGCTTTAACAGCAGTTCCGCCAAAGAAAAAGCCGGAATGAATCATCACCCCGGCTTCAAAAAGTATTTACTTGCGCTTGCGGCCTCCACGCTTTTTGTAGTCCTCGTCTATACGCTTTTTCCAGTCTGCGCTCAGCGGGGCACTGCACCGGACAGAGCTGATTGCTTCGCTGACCACCTCATAATTCAACGCGGTTCCTTCACTATCGCACTGATAGTTGACTGCACGATCTGCACCAATTCCGAACTGGCTTGCAGTCTCTACTGCGTCAATATTGGCACCAAGGAACAAAAACTCCCAACCGTATTTTGCTTTCTGCCGCTCGATCATCTGCTTCACTTTTTCGCTGTTGTACCGGCGACTGGCATTTTCCATTCCGTCCGTAGTGATTACGAACATGGTATGTTCCGGCACATCCTCCGGCCTTGCGTACTTATGAACATTTCCAATATGATGAATCGCACCGCCGATAGCATCTAAGAGTGCCGTGCATCCGCGAACCGTGTAATCACGGTCAGTCATCGGTCGGATATCCTTTACATTTACACGGTCGTGCAGGACTTCGCTCACATTGTCAAACAGCACCGTTGAGATCAGTGCTTCGCCCTCTGCTTTTTTCTGCTGCTCAATCATGGAATTGAATCCGCCGATGGTATCCCGTTCCAATCCGCTCATGGAACCGCTGCGGTCTAAGATAAAAACGATCTCTGTTAAATTTTTTCTCATATGCTTGTCCTCCCAAAAGATTATGGCTGCTCGGTTTCGTACCTTACAGCCATAATATAGCGATTTTCTTTTGTGAAGTGGTCGCATAGAAAACGACATTTCTTTGTCCTTATGCCCCGATCAGGCTCTGGTCAAAAGCAAACAATGCCTCGTTGATTTCATACACATTGTAGTTCCCTCGTTCGACAAAATATTCTACAATGATATCGAATTTGCTCGAATGGGAAAGGGTAAATCCTGCCTTGCCGAGCATCTCCTGCATCTGGGCAAGCGGCAGCTCCAAAGCGAGAGCAAATGCCAGCACTGTTGGTTTGGATGGCTTATAGAATTTATCAGAGCGAATTTTGGAAAAGAGCTTCCGGTCAATGTTTGCCTTCTTGTAGCACTGAACATCCGTCATGCCGCTTTCGTCAATCTTCCGCAGCAGCATTTCCGAAAAGCTCTCATCAATCTGCCCCAGTGCCTCCTCCAGAGATTGACTGCTGCAAGATTTACAGATTTCTTCAGGCGGCAGCGAGGCAGGTGCAAAGCAAGATTCCTCTGACAACGCTTCAAGCCGCCGTCTCTGTTCTACTCGACTGTCGGTATGTTCATCCACATACCGGTCATCTATGTACGCCGCGATATCAACAAACAGTTTTCCGCTAATCTGATATGCCTTCTTATCAAAGATAACGATGTAGACCATCATCTCATTTTCCAGCAAGAATGCACTGATAGTATCGACTGCAACCTTCAGAGCCTGGTCTTTTGGATAGCCGTAGATGCCGGAGGAAATCAGCGGAAAGGCCACCGACTGACAGCCATTTTCTTTTGCCAGGTTCAAAGATGTCCGATAACAGGATTCCAGAAGCTGTTGTTCCTGATGCTTGCCATCTCGCCAGCGCGGGCCGACTGCATGAATCACATATTTGCAGGGCAGGCGGTATCCCTTTGTGATTTTTGCGCTGCCAGTCTCGCAGCCATGCAGCGTACTGCATTCTGCAAGCAGTTCCGGTCCGGCGGCACGATGAATGCAGCCGTCCACACCACCGCCGCCCAAAAGAGAAGTGTTGGCAGCATTGACGATTGCGTCAACGTGCATTTTTGTAATATCGTTTCTGATAATCTGTAACGGCATGAAGCATACCTCCCATTCGTCCGATCAGAGTCCTTGTCTGATCAAATATCTATTAAAGTGTCTCATACATTGCTTTCAATTTTTTCGGCGCTACACCGTTCCTGCAAATACACTGCCATAAAGGGCAAATATATTTGCTTCCCGTCCGTATTGTTCTATGCTATAATACTATTGTTGTCCAACCGAAACCCGGCAACGGGAGGAGGTGAGTTCATATGGAAATCGTCATTTCTTTCCTTGTCTCCTGCACGGCAAGCATAGTCGCCTATTATGTTTGCAAATGGCTAGACGGCGGCAAGTAGGACAGCACTAACCTAGTAGTTTCTTGTCTACTATAATCAAACAAGAAGAAGCCCCCAGTATTGGCAGTACTGAGGGCTTCATTCTTTTTGTCCACATGGACTCGTCATTTCTTTTCGCCTACTGGCATTATATCATACGCAATTTTTCTTTGCAATATACTCAATATATTTTTTAAGGTGTTTTGTGTGCTACGTGTGTGCTACACTTCAAAAACGACCCCTTTTTTAGAAAATTTTTAAAATTTCAGACATAAGAAAAACCCCGGAAAATCAAGGCTTTCCGAGGTTTTAATAGTTTTCTGTATTCGATTGGAATTATCGCTTGCTGAACTGAGGTGCGCGACGAGCTGCTTTGAGACCGTACTTCTTACGCTCTTTCATACGTGGATCACGTGTAAGGAATCCAGCAGCTTTAAGAGCTGGTCTGTAGTCGTTGTCTGCCTCGAGAAGGGCTCTGGAAAGGCCATGACGGATTGCTCCAGCCTGTCCTGTGTATCCACCGCCGCGAACGTTAACGATCACGTCGAATTTACCCTCTGTCTCTGTTAAAGCCAGTGGCTGACGAACGATAACTTTCAGAGTCTCAAGTCCGAAGTACTCATCGATGTCTCTTTTATTGATAGTGATTTTACCTGTTCCAGGTACCAGGTAAACTCTTGCGATTGATTTCTTTCTTCTTCCTGTTCCGTAGAATTTTGCGCTAGCCAATGTTTTCTACCTCCTATTAAAATGTTAAAACTTCAGGCTTCTGAGCCTCATGTTTGTGCTCTGGTCCTGCGTATACGAAAAGTTTCTTGTTCATAGCTCTTCCAAGAGGTCCTTTCGGAAGCATTCCCTTAACTGCGAGCTCGATAACCTTCTCAGGTTTCTTTGCTAACATTTCTTTTAATGTGGTTTCTTTCATTCCACCAACATAGTCGGAGTGGTTATAATAAATCTTCTGCTCAAGCTTCTTGCCTGTAACTTTGATCTTATCAGCGTTTACAACGATTACATAATCTCCTGTGTCAACGTGCGGTGTAAACTGAGGTTTGTTCTTTCCTCTTAAAACACTTGCAACACCGGATGCCAGACGTCCCAGAGTGCAACCCTCTGCGTCAACTACATACCATTTTCTTTCGATTTTATCCGGATTAGCCATATAAGTCTGCATGGTCCTACCTCCTGTTATTTATCAACGATAATGTTTCTCAAACCGCGGTACTTCCGCGAAAAAAAGTAAATGGAAACGCGGGTGCAAAATAAATCGCGGAAATGTCCGAAACCGCTGATAAAATGCCGTCGCCGGGGCTATTGGCTCTAGCATCTTCGCACTACGTCACATTGAGTTATTATATTATAAGGTACCTTGGCTGTCAACTGTTTTTTCTTGTAATTTTCAACAAAATTCCTGTTTTCTCACCTTCCGGTAAACTACGATCTGATACAGCACAACGCTGATCCAGCCGATCCCTGTGGCAAAGGCGACAGCCTCAAGCCCCATCCTGCCGATCAGAAGATAGGACAGAACCACACGGATGGAAATATGCAGTGTGCTTCCGATCACCGGAACGGAAATCTTTCCGATTCCACGGAAGAATCCCACCCCTGCGTTTCCGACGAAATTCAGGATGTAAAAGACAGATACCACATTCATATACAGAACTGCATTTTTCATTACAGTTTCTGACGGATTTCCCATAAGAAGCTGTACTGCTCCTCTTGTCAGAGCTGCCTGCAGTGCCGACAAAATGATGACAAATACGATCATCAGCCCAAGCCCCTGATGAAATCCTTTCAGCGCTCTCTCTTTATCTCCTGCGCCACGGTTCTGGGCCACAAATACAGAGATGGCTGTGGAACCGCTGTCTCCGAAGGAATTGGAAAATCCTTCGATCCTGGTGGTCGCCGTATATGCGGAAATGATCTCTGTTCCGCCGGAGTTTACCGCTCCCTGGACCAGCATCTTTCCAATGTAAATGCTGGACTGGTGAAGTGCCGACACAGCACCGAAATTGGCTGTTCTCTTCAGAAGCGGCAGATCCATCCCCATATCTTTCCGGCTGAAGAAGAAAATAGGATGTTTTTTCCTCATGATCCACAGACATACGCCTGCGGAAAAAAGCTGGGCGATCACAGTTGCCAGAGCGGTCCCGGCAGTTCCCATATGCAGTCCCGGTACAAAAGCAACATCCAGTGCCAGATTCATGCACATGGCAATAAAAAGAGTCCACAGCGGCGTTTCCGTATCTCCGGCAGCCCGGAGCACTGCAGAGCACCAGTTATAAAGGAAGGTGGCAGGAAGTCCGATAAAAATGATCTGAAGATAAGCCACAACATAAGGCTCTACCTCCGGCGGTGTCTGGATCAGGCCCAGCACCGGATACAGAACCAGAAGGCTTACAATACTCAAAACAATGGTAAAGCCCCCTCCCGCGCTCAGCGAAAGGAAGCTTTCTTTTCGAAGTTTTTCATAATTTTTCTGCCCGTAGAGTTCTGCAAAAATAATGGACATTCCATTACATCCACCATTGAGGATAAAGATAAACAGGTTCATGATACTGCCTGCAACGCCAATGCCTGCAAAGGCTTCTGTTCCCACATATCTTCCCACAATAAAAGAATCTATGGTGTTGTAAAACTGCTGCAGGATATTTCCCAGTACCAGAGGAATGGTCAGTGCGATCAGTTCACTCTTAATATTTCCATGCAGCAGATCCTGCGTATTTTTCATTTCAGTGCCTCTTTTTCGTACCTTTTTCAGAAAAACTCGATTCCCATCAGGGTCAGTCCCTGAGCCGGAGCTGTTGGACCTGCCGCAGCCCGGTCACAGGCTTTGAGGATCTTATCCATCCGTTCCGGAGGATACTGTCCGTTTCCAATCTCGATCAGGGTTCCGGAAATGATACGCACCATATTGTAAAGGAATCCGGTTCCGGAAACACGGATGGTCACCATATCCCCGTCTCTCCACACGTCCATGGAAGTAATCGTTCGGATAGTTGTCTTCACCTGGGCACCGGAACCACAGAAACTGGCAAAATCATGGCGCCCGATCAGATAGGAGGTTGCCTCCTTCATCTTATCCACATCCAGCTTGTAATGATAGAAATACGAATACAGTCTTTCTGTGGGAACCGGGAATTTCCGGTTCAGGATACGGTACTCATATGTTTTTTCACTGTCACAGTAACGGGGATGAAAATCCGGTTCCACCTCTTCAGAAAGCTGGATACGGATATCTTCCGGAAGTCTCTGGTTCAGTGCATAGGAAAATTTTTCCCCGGGGATCCTGGACTCGGTATCAAAAACCGCCACATTTCCAAGAGCATGTACCCCTGCATCTGTACGGCTGGCACCGATGGTCTCAATCTTTTCTCCAAGCAGCTCACTTAAGGTATCGTTTAAGACACCCTGAATGGTCGTTCCGTTTGGCTGTGTCTGCCAGCCGGAATAATGCGTTCCATCGTAAGCCACTACAAGTCCTACTCGTTTCATAAAATAATATACCTCCTGATGCAGGCATCTTCTGACACTGCTTATCCATAGCTGAATACTCACAGTCTCACAGGAATCCGCCTGGCTCGGTTACAGTCCCACTACACGGAACGCCACTCCAACTGCAAGATATGCCACAAGGATCACAAATGCAATGTAATCTCTCTTTTCATAATGCAGCGGTTTCATCTGCGTTCTGTGATCACCGCCGTGGTAACATCTGGCTTCCATGGCCATGGCAAGGTCATTAGCACGGCGGAACGCAGAAATAAACAGCGGTACAAGAAGTGGTACCATGTTTTTTGCCTTCTGGATCAGGTTTCCGTTTTCGAAATCCGCACCTCTGGCGATCTGTGCCTTCATGATCTTATCGGTCTCCTCCAGAAGGATCGGAATAAAACGAAGGGCAATGGACATCATCATGGCGATCTCATGAACCGGCACACGGATCTTGTTCAGCGGACGGAGAAGTCTCTCCAGACCGTCGGTAAGATGATTCGGTGTGGTAGTCAGCGTCATGATAGATGATCCGATCACAAGATAAACAAGACGGATTGCCATTCTTCCTGCAAGAACAAGGCCTTCCTTTGTAACCTTGATGATTCCGAAACGCCACAGCACTTCACCTGGCGTCAGGATAATGTTGAACACAACGGTGATCAGAAGGATCATCACGATGGCCTTCAGACCTTTGAACATGAATTTCACAGGAACTTTGGAGATTGCAATCATAGCTACCAGAAATAAGGTTGCCACTGCATATCCAAGAAACGTATGGAACAGGAACACGGAAATCAGAAATCCCAGAGTTCCCAGGAATTTGGTCCGGGGATCCAGTCTGTGAAGAACGGATTTTGCCGGATAATACTGGCCAATGGTAATATCTCTGATCATTTTTCCGCTCCTCCTTCTTTCAACAGCGGAGAATCTGAAGCTTTCAACGCAACAAGAATACTGTCTCTGGCCTCTTCCACTGTTGTGGCATCTGCATCCACATTCAGTCCATGCTCCTTCAAAGCATGCATGATATAAGTGATCTGCGGTGCTGCAAGTCCCATGGTTTCCAGTTCTTTATAATGGGAAAAAACTTTCTTGGGAGTATCATCAAATACCGCTTCTCCGTGGTTCATAACAATAAGCCGTTCCACATATTTCGCAATGTCTTCCATGCTGTGGGACACCAGAACAATGGTGATTCCTCTCACTTTATGAAGTTCCGCGATCTGATCCAGGATATCATCCCTGCCCTTCGGGTCAAGACCTGCTGTAGGCTCATCCAGAATCAGGATCTTCGGATTCATGGCAAGCACGCCTGCAATGGCCACTCGTTTCTTCTGGCCTCCGGAAAGTTCAAAAGGAGATTTTTTGAAATTGGATTCTTTTACTCCAACATGTGTCAGTGCCTGCTTCGCTTCCTTCTCCGCTTCCTCTCTGGAAAGTCCCTGATTCATAGGTCCAAAACACACATCGGAAATCACATCATTCTCAAAAAGCTGATGCTCCGGATACTGGAACACCAGGCCAACTTCGCTGCGTAGCTGCTTCCGGTCGTATTTTTCCGCCCACACATCTTCTCCGTTATACAGAACCTGTCCGGATGTAGGCTGTACCAGTGCATTCAGATGCTGGATCAGCGTGGATTTTCCGCTTCCTGTGTGTCCGATGATCCCGATAAACTGGCCGTCCGGGATCACCAGGCTGACATCTTTCAGCGCATGGCTCTCATAGGCTGTCCCGGGGCTGTAGGTATAGGTTACATTTTTTAATTCGATTGACATAATGCGCTCACCAGCTCCTCTGTAGTCAGTATTCCATCCGGAACATCCACACCGGATTTCTTCAGTTCATATGCAAGAAGTGTTACCTGCGGTACATCCAGGCCGTATTTTTTGAGGGTATCCACCTGGGAAAAGATCTCTTTTGGATTTCCCTGCATCACAACATTTCCACTGTCCATGACATAGACACGGTCTGCATGGATCACTTCCTCCATGTAATGCGTGATCAGGATAACGGTTACTTTTTCCTTACGGTTCAGTTCCCTCACAGCCTCCAGAACTTCTTTCCGTCCGTTGGGGTCCAGCATGGCGGTTGGCTCATCCAGAATGATACATCGCGGACGCATGGCCATCACACCGGCAATGGCTACACGCTGTTTCTGTCCTCCGGAAAGTTTGTTTGGTGACTGATAGCGATAAGCTGTCATGCCAACTTTTTCCAGGCTGTCATTCACCCGTTTCCAGATATCATCCGTAGGGATTCCCATATTTTCCGGGCCAAACCCCACATCTTCTTCCACAACAGTTCCTATGATCTGGTTGTCCGGATTCTGAAATACCATTCCAGCCTTCTGGCGTACTTTCCAGAGTTTGGTCTCTCTGGCAGTATCAATCCCGTCCACCAGCATGGTTCCCTCTGTTGGGATCAGAAGCGCATTCATATGCTTTGCCAGTGTGGATTTTCCAGAGCCGTTATGTCCCAGAACTGCCACAAATTCTCCTGCTTCAATGTCCAGGTTTACATCATTGACTGCACGCTGCATGTCTACTACATTGCCATCGTCATCATATCTCTGATAGTCAAATCCCAGCTTGAGCGCCTTGATAATTCCCATCTTTTTGTTCTCCTTAATCCTCTGTAGCTGCCGGTTCAGCAAGTCCGGTCAACTCGTCGATCAGTGCCCATATCTCGTCTCTTCCCTGCTTGGTTTCTGCAGAAAAAGGAAGGATTTTTCCTTCTTTCGGAAGGCCCAATCCAATACGGATCTCCTTGAGGCTTTTTGCCACCTGGCTGCGTTTCAGTTTATCAAGTTTGGTTGCGATGATCACCGGCTCATATCCATTGTGGCAGATCCAGTCATACATCTGCTTGTCATTGGCAGAAGGTTTGTGGCGGATATCCACCAGAAGAAAAACTGCACGGAGCTCTTTGGAATTGTGAAGATAGCCCTCGATCATTTTTCCCCATTTTTCCTTCTCTGCCGCGGAAACCTTGGCATAGCCGTAGCCTGGCAGGTCTACGAGATACATTGCTTCATTGATATTATAAAAATTGATGGTCTGTGTTTTTCCAGGCTGTGCACTGGTCCTTGCCAGGGCCTTGCGGTTCATCAGACCATTGATCAGGGAGGATTTCCCTACATTTGATTTTCCCGCAAAAGCTACCTCCGGCCTTCCTGTGTCCGGGATCTTGCTTGTGATTCCGCAGACAATATCCAGTGATACGTTTTTGATTACCATTCGTTGTTCCTCCCTTTTCTCGGAAAAGCCCTGTCCTGAAAAACAGGGCAGGGTTTTTTCTGTTTTTGTCTATGCAAGAGCTTCACCAAGAACTTCTTTCATATTGTCCACAAACTGGATATTCAGCCCCTGGATGATCTCTTTATCCATCTCCTCAATATCCGGACGGTTTTTCTCCGGAACAAGGACTTCTTTTATCTTTGCGTATTTGGCTGCAAGCAGCTTCTCTTTCAGTCCACCGATCGGAAGCACGCGGCCTCTTAAGGTGATCTCACCGGTCATGGCAAGATCCGCACGCACCGGTTTTTCGATAATTGCGGACAGCATGGCAGTTGCCATGGTTATACCTGCGGACGGGCCGTCTTTTGGAACAGCACCTTCCGGGATATGTACATGCATATCATGTTTCTGGAAAAATTCCGGATCGATCTTATACTGATCTGCTACAGAACGGATATAGCTGATGCCTGCCTGTGCAGATTCTTTCATCACATCGCCCAACTGTCCGGTGAGAAGCAGTTCTCCTTTTCCAGGCATGATGTTGACCTCGATCTGAAGGGTATCGCCGCCTACCTGTGTCCAGGCAAGGCCACGGGCAATTCCGATCTCATCCTTCTCATTGGCCATCAGATAGTTATATCGTTCTTTGCCAAGGAATTTGGAGATATTTCTGGATGTGACCACAACTTTATCCTTGCCTTCTTCCATAAGCGCACGTGCGGTCTTCCGGCAGATGCGTCCGATATTTCTCTCCAGGGAACGGACTCCGGCTTCCTTGGTATAGTTGTTGATCAACTTACCGAGAGCTGCCGGCTGGATCACCAGTTTTCCTTCCGGAATCCCGTTGATCTCCATCTGTTTCGGAATCAGATGTTCCCTTGCAATATGTTCCTTCTCATTCTCCGTATAGCCTGGAATTTCCATCAGTTCCATACGGTCAAGAAGAGGTCTCGGGATTCCCTGTACGTCATTGGCCGTTGCAATAAACAGTACTTCGGAAAGATCCTGAGGGATCTCCACATAGTGATCGTTGAACTTACTGTTCTGCTCCGGATCAAGGACTTCCAGAAGTGCCGCAGAAGTGTCTCCCTTATAGTCACTGCTGGTCTTGTCGATCTCGTCAAGAAGCATCAGCGGATTGCTGACTCCGGCTTCTTTCAATGCAACCGTGATCCTTCCGGGCATGGCGCCGACGTAGGTCTTTCTGTGTCCACGGATCTCCGCTTCATCACGGACACCGCCGAGACAGATGCGGACGTATTTTTTGTTCATGGCCTCCGCCACAGAACGGGCAATGGAAGTTTTTCCGGTTCCGGGAGGTCCCACCAGGCAGAGGATCGGGCTCTTTCCCTTGTGGGTCAGTTTCCGGACCGCAAGAAATTCCATGATACGCTCTTTAACATCTTTCAGTCCGTAGTGGCCTTCTTCCAGTACTTTCCATGCATTCTCAAGATCCTCGGAATCCTCGGATTTCTTATTCCACGGAAGTGCAAGAACAGTCTCCAGATAGCCTCTCTGTACCGTTGCCTCCGCTGCACTGGCTGCCATTCCTTTAAAACGGCTGATCTCCTTGGAAATCTTCTCTTTTACTTCATCGGATGCATCCAGCTCTTTCAGCTGTTTCTTAAACTCCTCGATATCATCTGCAGTATTATCCTCACCCAGTTCTTCACGGATAGTTTTGAGCTGTTCACGGAGGATATACTCTCTCTGATTCTTATCAATATGGGATTTCACCTTGCGCTGGAGATCTTTGGTGATATGGATCACTTCGATCTCGCTGCCAAGAAGTGCTCCCAGGATCTCATAACGGTCATTCAGAGACACTGCTTCCAGAAGCTTCTGCTTGTTCTGATAGGACATCGGAAGGTTCACCGCAATCTGGTCGATGGTCTCCTTAACATCCTCAATGGTCATGATCTGTGTTACCAGATCTTTGCTTATCTTTCCGCTCTCTCTGCAATATCTCTGGAAAAGTTCCCGGATGCTGCGAAGCATGGCATCTTTCACCGGTTCCGGATACTCCTCTTCCTGGGCGGTAACGATCTCACATTCCGCTTTCAGGTAGGGTTCTTCCTGCTCCAGGCTCAGTATTTCAGCTCTGTCCAGTCCTTCTACCAGAACCCGGTAAAGATCCTGCGGAAGTTTCACCACCTGCTTGATGTATGCAATGGTTCCTACCCGATACAGATCATCAAGTTCCGGTGTTTCCACTTCCGGGTCCTTCTGTGTCAGCAGAAAGACCTTCTGGTCATGGAGCATGGCTGCTTCCACGGCACGGATGGATTTCTCTCTGCTCACATCAAAGTGTACGATCATCTCCGGAAGGACCGTAGTCCCACGTAGAGCAATCATTGGCATTATATTGACCTGATTTGTCATTTATGTCATTCCCTTCATCAAGCTGTTTCCGGCTTGCCTTTCTTTCTCGAACGGGATGTTTTGTGTCCTGCTTTCTTGGCAGGAGACTTGGCCTCCCCGTGGATGATCTCCGGCTCTCCGGTTCCCTCCACTGCCTCTTTTGTGACGATACATTTACGGATGGTATCGTCAGAAGGTGTCTTGTACATCAGATCCATCAGGGTATGCTCCATGATGGCACGAAGTCCTCTGGCACCTGTTTTTCTCTCAAGAGATTTCCGGGCAACTGTCTCAAGTGCCTCATCCTGGAACTCAAGTTCCACACCGTCCAGCTCAAAAAGCTTGTCATACTGCTTGGTGAGGGAGTTCTTAGGCTCTTTTAAGATTCGGATCAGTGCTTCTTCATCCAGGGAATCCAGTGTCACAACAACCGGAACTCGTCCGATAAACTCCGGGATCAGACCGAATTTGATAAAGTCTTCCGGCATAACTTCTTTCAGGACTTCGCCTACATTGCGGTCTTCCTTCTCAGAAACCTCTGCTCCAAAACCAATGGACTTGGTATCCTGTCTTGCCTCGATGATCTTCTCCAGTCCATCAAAAGCACCACCGCAGATGAACAGGATGTTTGTCGTATCGATCTGGATAAACTCCTGATGCGGATGCTTTCTTCCGCCCTGCGGCGGAACACTTGCAACGGTTCCTTCCAGGATCTTCAGAAGTGCCTGCTGTACGCCCTCACCGGACACATCTCTGGTAATGGAAGTGTTCTCGGATTTTCTTGTGATCTTGTCGATCTCATCAATATAGATGATTCCGTACTGCGCACGTTCAATATCGTAATCTGCTGCCTGAATGATCTTCAGAAGAATATTCTCAACATCCTCGCCAACATAGCCTGCCTCTGTGAGAGTAGTGGCATCTGCGATGGCAAAAGGAACATTCAGAAGTCTCGCCAGTGTCTGTGCAAGAAGTGTCTTACCGGAACCTGTAGGACCAAGCATCAGGATATTACTCTTCTGCAGCTCAACGTCCAGATTTCTGGAAGCAAGAATTCTCTTGTAATGATTGTAAACAGCCACAGAAAGTGCCTTCTTGGCATCGTCCTGACCAATGACATATTCATCCAGGATACTGTGGATCTCTTCCGGTTTCAGAAGGTTGATCCCTGTTTCGTAATCTGCTTCATGATCATACATATTGAATTCTTCTTCCATGATCTCGGAACAGATACCGATACATTCATCACAAATATACGCTCCATCCGGACCTGCGATCAGTTTCCGTACCTGGTCTTCGGTCTTATGGCAAAAGGAGCATCTTACCTTTCCTTCTCTTACTTTATCTGCCATATCTTTTTGTTTCCTTTCTAAACGTAAATGTCCGTCTCCCGCAGACATTTAAAATTCCTTTTTAAAGCAAGATAAGACTCCTGTGTCTTTACAGGAGTCTTTTCTTACGCATTATTTGTGGACTACAACACCATCGATCAGACCATATGCCTTCGCTTCTTCTGCTGTCATATAGTTATCACGGTCAGTATCTTTCTCCACAATCTCAAGAGGCTGTCCGGTATTCGCGGAAAGAATTTCGTTCAGCTTCTTTTTGGTTTTTGCGATCTGGTCAGCTACGATCTGGATCTCTGTAGCCTGCCCCTGTGCACCGCCTGATGGCTGGTGGATCATGATCGTTGAATTCGGCAGTGCGTATCTCTTGCCTTTGGCACCGGAAGACAGGAGGAAAGCTCCCATGCTGGCTGCCATTCCAAGGCAGATTGTAGATACATCACACTTGATATACTGCATCGTATCATAGATCGCCATTCCGGCAGTTACAGAACCACCCGGACTGTTGATATAAAGCTGGATATCCTTGGAAGGATCTTCTGCTTCCAGGAAGAGAAGCTGTGCAACGATCAGGTTCGCACTGACATCGTTAACCTCTTCTCCAAGGAAAATGATTCGGTCCTTAAGAAGTCTTGAATAGATATCGTAACTTCTTTCTCCTCTGCTGGTCTGCTCAATGACGTAAGGTACTAAACTCATTTTACCCTCCATTTCCGAGGTTTATTACGCCTCTACAGCTGCATCGGCAACTAATGTAACAGCTTTCTGAACAGCCATATCTTTCTTCATCTGCTCCATCTCGTTCTCACCGATGAGATCTTTTAATTTGTCTGCTTCCATCTTGTACATCTCTGCCATCTTGGAGATCTCTTCGTTAACCTCTTCCTCTGTTGGCTGGATGTTCTCTACCTCAGCGATCTTCTCAAGAACCAGTCTTGTCTGGATTCTCTTAAGAGCCTGTGGCTTCATGTCTTCCATCATCTTCTCAACGCTCTGGCCTGTAAACTGGAAGTACTGCTCCATGGAAAGACCCTGGGACTGCATTCTTCTTGCGAAGTCGTCAAGCATCTGACGTGTCTGAGTCTCGATCATTGCCTCCGGAATATCCATCTGGGCATTCTCGATCACTTTATCTACTGCTGCGTCCTCTTTTGCACGACGAGCATCTTCTGCTTTTTTCTCTGTCAGGTTCTTCTTAACGTCTTCTTTGTACTCAGCAAGTGTATCAAACTCAGATACATCTTTAGCGAAGTCATCGTCAAGCTCCGGAAGCTCTTTCGCTTCGATCTTCTTAACGTCGCACTGGAATACTGCTTCCTTACCAGCGAGCTCTTTTGCCTGATACTCCTCAGGGAATGTTACTTTAACTTCTACATGGTCACCAGTCTTGGCACCGACAAGCTGCTCCTCAAATCCCGGGATGAATGTGTTGGAACCAAGTGTCAGCGGATAATCTGTTCCTTTACCGCCCTCGAATGCCTCTCCGTCTACGAAGCCCTCGAAATCGATAGTTGCTGTGTCGCCATTCTCGGCTGCGCGATCCTCAACTGTGATCGTTCTGGAGTTCTTCTCCTGCTCTTTCTTAAGCTCTGCCTCAACTTCCTCGTCTGTTACTTCTGTCTCAGACTTCGGAACCTCAAGTCCTTTATAGTCGCCAAGAGTTACCTCTGGTTTGGTAGCTACTTCTGCTGTAAAGATAAATGGTTTGCCAGGCTCAACCTGTGTTACATCGATCTTAGGCTGGGAAACGATCTCAAGATCACACTCAGCAAGTGCTTTGCTGTAATGCTCTGGGATCAGAGCGTTAGCAGCATCCTCAAGGAATACTCCCTTACCGTACATCTGCTCGATCATTTTTCTAGGAGCTTTTCCTTTACGGAATCCCGGAATGGAAATTCTGCCTTTTGCTTTCTGATATGCGTTCTGCATTGCTTTGTCAAGATCCTCGGCGGAAACCTCGATTGTAAGTTTCGCCATGTTTTTCTCCATTTTCTCAACCTGTAAACTCATGTTTCTTGTTCCTCCTTAATTATATCGAGTAAATACCTTATTATATAAATAGTTAACACTCGCATTTTATATATTTACAGTCATTTCTGTAGTATAGCATAATCACTGTAAAAACGCCAGTATTTTTTTCGCCATATATGGCTCTTATACCGCTGTAAATCCCCTGTTTTCCGTAAAAATCCCGTTCAGAAGCAGTGCAGCTCTTCTGGTTTTCCTTCTTAACCGCAAAAACAGCTCTTCTTTAGTAAAAAATCTCTGTTGAATATACTACAGACTCTGCGATTTCCTCGGCTTTTGCTCTTCCCTCCAGCTGACGGATCAGAGAAAGACTGAAATCAATGGCTGTTCCAAGACCTCTGCTGGTAGTCACATTTCCGTCCACTACTACCGGCTCCAGGGAAGTTCTGGCGCTTGTAAGCTGCTCCATTACAGATGGATAAGATGTGGCATTTCTGCCTTTGAGGAAGCCAAGTCTCTCGAATACACCCGGAGCTGCACAGATAGCTGCCACCTTGCCGCCTTTCTGGTAAAATGATGTGAGAAGCCCGGTCAGCGGTTTGTATTCCTCCAGATATTTTGTTCCTGGCATTCCTCCCGGGATCACAAGCATGTCCGCATCAGAGAAATCACACTCTGAAAATGTGCAGTCTGTAAGAATATTGATTCCGTGAGAGGTTCTGATCTCTCTGGTCTCTTTAATAGATACTGTCTGGATGTCGATTCCTGCTCTCCGCATCAGATCTACCACAGTCAGTCCCTCGATATCTTCAAATCCGTCTGCGAAAAAAATATATACTTTGCTCATAATGTTTTCCGTCCTTTCTTTTTATATTATTCCGGTGCTGTCCGGAGGTTTTTCCATTCCCTTTCATAATGCTTTTTTCCATAAAAAATGTCAAGAAAATTTGCAGGGTAAGTCCGTTGCAAATTATATTTTTTTCATGTAAACTGAGGGCAGTATATTTACAGGAGGAATCGGTTATGGAAATTGAGCGTAAATTTCTTATTAAAAAAGAAAATCTGCCGGAAAACCTGGCTTCTTATCCCTGCCATCGAATCGAGCAGGGTTATCTCTGCACCTCACCGGTGGTCCGCATCCGAAGACAGGACGATGACTATTTTCTCACTTATAAATCCAAAGGACTGATGAGCCGTGAGGAATATAATCTTCCGCTCACCGCAGAAGCTTATGAACACCTGAAACCCAAGGCAGATGGAATCCTCATCACAAAAGACCGCTACGTGATCCCGGAAAAAGGCGGACTTTTTATCGAACTGGATATCTTTCACGGAGAATATGAGGGCGTTCTTCTGGCTGAAGTGGAATTTCCCACAGAGGAAGCAGCCAATGCCTACACCGCGCCAGAATGGTTCGGTGAAGATGTGACTTATTCTACAAAATATCATAACAGCACTATGAGCCAGGGCTGGTAAATGCGATCGCTGTTTGCAGATGCTGCCAGCTCTCAATACCATTGCTGTCACTCCGTGGCCTGTATCTGAAATCACACTTGTATTTCTCATTTGCAGTGCTATAATTAGTGATGCAAGCAGATATAGTTCATTGGTAGAACATCAGCTTCCCAAGCTGAGGAGGCGGGTTCGATTCCCGTTATCTGCTTTCATTGCCAAAGAAGGCACGCGAGTCAGGCGTGTCTTTTTTTATAAATGATTTTAAGGAGGATTTTATTATGAAGATCGGATTTATCGGATGTGGAAATATGGGTTCTGCCATGATCGGCGGTATTCTCCGTCAGGGGATTTTTTCCAAAGAGGACATCATTGTTTCCAACCTTACCCCCGAGGGAAAAGCACGCAGTGAAAAAAATCTCGGCGTTGTCACCACTCTGGATAACAAGGAGGTCGTCAGATCTGCAAAAACTGTTGTTCTTGCCGTAAAGCCTCAGTTTTATGAGGAGGTTCTGGACGAAGTCCACGACAGCCTTACTGAAGAACACACCATTATCGGCATTGCCCCAGGCAAAACCCTTGCATGGCTGGAAGAAAAGGCCGGTCTTCCTCTGAAAGTTGTCCGTTTTATGCCTAATACCCCGGCGCAGGTCGGTGAGGGAATGACTGCTGTATGTGCCAATGAACGGGTTTCACAGGATGAACTTGCTGAGATTCTTAAGATCACAGACAGCTTCGGATGTACGGAAGTGATCCCGGAACGTCTGATGGATGCGGCCGGTGCTGTAGGTGGCTGTGCACCGGCTTATGTGTTTATGTTCATCGAAGCTATGGCTGATGCCGCTGTCAGCCAGGGAATGCCTCGTAAACAGGCCTACAAGTTCGCTTCCCAGACTGTTCTTGGCAGTGCAAAAATGGTTCTGGAAACCGGACGTCATCCGGGAGACCTGAAAGACATGGTCTGCTCCCCTGCCGGAACTACCATCGAGGGTGTACGTACCCTGGAGAAGAATGGTTTCCGCAGTGCTGTGTTTGAAGCGCTTACTGCTGCTGCTGAGAAGGGTAAAAAATTATAATTTTTTGAAAGCATCTAACGGTCAGGCAGCCAAATATCCTCCGCCTGATCTGATCAGATTCAGCATTGTTACTGACATGAAAAAACTCCGTGTCATTCTGCCGTCATGCAGACTTCACGGAGTTTTTCTGTCTTATGTCAGCTATAGGATATGATGGGATCTGCAATGCAGCTTCTATTTGCATGCAGGATCATCTCAGCTGTTTTTCTGTCTGCTCATGACTTTACAGAAGTTCGATCAGCGCATCAATATCCTCCATCTTCGTTCCCCAGCTTGTGGCAAAACGGATCACTGTATGATCTTCATCATATTTCTCCCAGAAATCAAACTGAACTTTTTTGCCCAGTTCTTCTTTCTTTTTATTTTCCAGAACTACAAACTGCTGGTTTGTGGGAGAATCCAGATATAACTGATAGCCTTTTTCCTGAAGGGCTTTTTTCAGTTTCATGGCTGTCTCGATGGCATTTTTGCTGATCTTTGTATACAGATCATCGGTAAACAGCGTATCAAACTGGATTCCCAGAAGACGTCCCTTTGCAAGAAGGGCACCCTGCTGTTTTACCATGGTCATGAAATGCTTCGGAGCTTTTTTCGTAAAAACGACTGCCTCTCCGCAAAGTGCGCCTACCTTGGTTCCACCGATATAGAATACATCGGTATATCTGGCGATATCTTCCAGTGTCACATCTGTCTCCGGGCTTACCAGGCCGTAGCCAAGTCTTGCTCCGTCCAGAAACAGTGGAAGATCGTATTTATGGCATACCTCGGAGATTTCTTCCAGTTCCTTCTTTGTATAAAGGGTTCCGTACTCGGTCGGATGGGAAATATAGACCATTCCCGGAAATACCATATGCTCATGGTTCGCATCCCCATAAAAGGTTTCCACATAGTCCGTGATGCTCTCTGCGCTGATCTTTCCATTTTTTTCCGGAAGTGTCAGCACTTTGTGGCCTGTGTATTCAATCGCGCCTGCTTCATGACAGCCTACATGACCTGTCTGTGCCGCAAGGACTCCCTCATAACGGTTCAGGACAGATGCGATGATCGTTGCATTGGTCTGGGTTCCTCCCACCAGGAAATACACCTCTGCATCCGGACAGCTGCAGGCTTTTCGGATCTTTTCTTTGGCAGAATCGCAGTATTTATCCGTGCCGTAACCGGAAAGCTTCTCCATATTGGTTTCCAGAAGTTTCTGCAGGATCGCCGGATGAGCGCCCTCGCAGTAATCATTTACAAAATATAACATCTCACATGCTCTCCTCATCTGTATTTTTTGCAATCTTTTTTAAGTATAAATCCCGGAAAATGTTTCTGTCAACCGGCATTGCTCTGTATACTTCTGAAGCTTTTTCACTTTTCTTTTACTGCGTTCTTTGCATATTCCGTCTGCACCAGTTCTTCATACTCTGCACGTTCGCCTAGCTCTCCTGCATCTTCCAGGATATCCTGCAGAAGCTCAAAGCTGTCTTTCTTAAAGATCAGATTTTCTTTCCAGGTGTCCTGATCATAGTACCGCTTCACAATGGTAGTGATCGTGTCGATATCTGTTTCTTTAAACTGGGGTGCGATCACTTCTGCGATCTCCTCCGGCGTATGACTCTGCACATAGTCCATACCTTTCTGAAGTGCATTTGTGAATTTCTGGATGATCTCCGGGTTTTCTTTCATGTAACTTGTTTTTACACTGTAAGATGTGTAAGGCACATACCCGGATGCTTCCCCAAGCGATGCCACCACATGGCCTGCGCCTTCTTTTTCCAGAATTGTGGCAGATGGCTCAAACTCTACGGTATACGCCGCAGAATCATCCCCTGTAAAAGCCGCCGCCGTGGAACCGAAATCAATACTCTGGTCAATGGTCAGATCTTTCTGCGGGTCAATGCCGTTTTTCTTCAGGATATATTCAAATACCATTTCCGGCATGCCGCCTTTTCGCCCGCCAAGAACTTTCTTTCCTTTCAGATCTTCCCACTTGAAATCCGGCATCTCTTCTCTTGCAACAAGAAAATTTCCCGCGCGTTGGGTCAGCTGGGCGAAGTTCACAGCCGGATCGGTTGCCCCTTCCTGGTATGCATAGATCGATGCTTCCGCTCCCATGAAGCCGATATCTGCCTCACCGGAGATCAGAGCTGTCAGAACTTTATCTGCGCCAAAACCAGTTACCAGTGTCAAGTCCAGACCTTCCTCTGCAAAATATCCCTCTTCGATCGCCACATACTGCGGCGCATAGAAAATCGAATGCGCTACCTCATTTAATGTAACCTTCGTAATCTTCTCCTCTGCCCCGTCCTTCTTAGCAGCAAAAGCCGTCATCGGCAGCGCGGTCACCGCCAAAACCACTGCCGCCGCCAGGGAAATCCATTTTTTATTTTTCATGCAGATACTCCTTTAAGAAACTTCTGCTGTTAGGATATGCAAAATTGCTCAATTAGTGACCACCGGGACACACAAAGTGTCACAAAACACCGTCCCCATGGTTCTTGCTGTAATTTACCGTTTGATCTATAATGTAAACACACAATTAAACGAGAGAGGTATTTATTATGGTTTATTGCACATTAGGTCATATTTCAAAAAACAGTATTAAATATAATGCTGTTTCTAAGCAGTATTCTGTGTTATTTTCCAATTTGAAGGTTGGTAGAGAGCCTGGCAAGGTTGGCTTGATATATTTCGATGAAAAGGTTGTCCGTATGTCGGGAAAGTATTGTGTCGAAATAGATATGTGTCAGGAAACCTATAAAATGTATGTATTTAATTCAGAACACAGGGAAGTCATAGATGTTCCATTGGAGAGTATCGTAAAGAGTCACTACAACTATTTCAAGAAACATCAATATATATTTGTTGTAGCACAAAAAGCAGTAAAAGAAAGTAATAAGCCTGATTGCAAGAAAATAATTTTCGACTTACCAATACAGTTCTGGGGTATATCTAAAAGCAAAAATTGTCTTGTAGAAATATTTAATAATCAGTTTATTGTACAGAATTATAAACGTGTTGCAGTAATGACTTTTGGTGAAAAAACATCGGATGTAGAAGTGAAACTTTCAATTCAGCTTAAAGATGGTAGCTGGAAAGAACAGACAATGTCAGCAGGACGTTTTTGGTATACGGTAGATGCTGCGAAAAAGAAGAAAAAAGAAAATAAAATGTATTAATATCTTTATCACAGGTAGACAACATCTCGTTTTTAATCTAGAAACTTGAAGATAATTGTTCTGACGCGGACTGAATCAATTGAGCCAGACATCCTCGGCGACAAAGCGGCGGAAATATCGCTGATGACATTTCCGCCGCATCTTTATAAACGATGATTAATTTCTCCGTCCCTGTTTCGACTGAACCTTATCCTCATACATATTAAGGTCTGCTTCGTTGAGGAGATCCAGCAGGGAAGCTTCCGGATAGTCGCCTGAGAAGGCGTAGCCGCAGGCATAATTGATCTGGCATTTCACATTGTTTTTCTCACACCACTCCTGAAAAAAATCTGCCTGCACACTGCCTTTGTTGATTCCAACTCTGGCATTCTCAAGCGTAGAAAGATCGGTTGCGTTGATATCTATTCTGTCCTCACGCACAAACAGATAATAATATTCTCTTCCCTGCTCTTCATTTGCAAAATAGATATCCTTCTTGTATATTTTTTCTCATCTTTCCCCCCTGTCAAGCAGATCTGGTCAGTCCGCTTTTATATTTTTTTGCGTAACCGGACAGTTGCTCTGAAACTGGGTTTCTACTGTATATCTGGCTACTTTTTTCACTGATATTTCCATGATACAATGCCGGGTTATCCTGCGTCAACATAATTTCCGTTAAGAAATCCTACTGTGCTTTTTTTCTCAAAAATATTGTCACGTCGTGAATCATATGTTAAAATATGCAACGAAACTGGTTCGAAAACCTCCCAGTATAAAAAACTAGGCAAAGTAAAAAAAGAATTTCCGGCTGCACGTATACACAATCTGCAGTCTTTTTACGGATGCTTTTGTTTATTGGAGGTGATAAACAAAAGCATTTTTTTTGCTTTGACACAAGTTGGAAAGGAACAAAATGAACAAACGAAAAATCATCATTGACTGCGACCCGGGAATTGATGACAGCCTGGCCATCATGCTGGCTCTTACATCACCGGAAATCGAAGTACTTGGAATCACCATTGTCTGCGGAAATTCCCCCGTGGAAATGGGATTCGAAAACGCAAAAAAGATCCTGAAGCAGATGAACCGGCTGGATGTGCCGGTCTATATGGGGGAACCCAGACCTTTGAAGCGGGATTACGTAAACGCTCTGGATACTCATGGCGCTGACGGGCTCGGCGAAAGCTTTCTGCCCGAGGTCCCCGGATATCAGCAGGAAATCGGTGCTGTAGATTTTCTCTCCAAGGCGCTGATAAAAGAAAAAGTCTCCGTGATCGCCCTGGGTCCCATGACAAATCTTGCACGCCTGATCCAGAAAGCCCCGGCAGCTTTTGACCAGATCGAGGAACTGGTATCTATGGGCGGTTCTTTTAAAAGCCACGGAAACTGTTCCCCTGTTGCAGAGTATAACTACTGGTGCGATCCGGATGCTGCCGCACTGGTCTATGACACCCTTCACCAGAATGGAAAAATGATCCACATGATCGGTCTTGATGTGACAAGAAAGATCGTTCTCACTCCTACTCTTCTGGAATATATCTGTCGTCTGAATAAAGAGACCGGAGAATTTATCCGAAAGATCACGAAATTTTATTTTGACTTTCACTGGGAATGGGAGCATATCATTGGCTGTGTGATCAACGATCCACTGGCAGTGGCATACTTTCTGGATCCGGATATCTGCCAGGGTTTTGATTCCTATGTACAGATCGAAACCGAAGGAATCTCTCTTGGACAGTCCGTTGTGGATTCCATGGATTTTTACCGGAAAACACCAAATACAAAAGTACTGACCGAAGTAGACGTATATGCATTCTTCCAGCTGTTCCTCTCCAGGATCCTTGGTCTGGAACCGGAAAAACTGGATATTTTGCAGGATTTAATATAAGGAGTGACTGAATATGAAAACAGAAAAAATAAATGTACAGAAAATCTGCCTGATCGCGTTTGCCATCTGTATTAATTTTGTGGGCGGACAGATCGCTCTTTTCCTGAAGCTCCCCATCTATCTTGACAGTATCGGTACTGTGTTTATCGCTTCCATTCTTGGACCGTTTTATGGTATGCTTCCCAATCTGATCAGCGGCTTGTTAATGGGAATGACCGTAGATGTTTATTCTCTGTATTATGCTCCGGTGGGAATCGTTCTCGGTTTTGTGACCGGTCTTGTATACCGGAAATTTCAGCCGAAAAAATGGCAGATCTTTCCGGCGGCCATTGCGATCACCCTTCCGTCAACTCTGATCAGCTCCTGCATCACTGCATTTTTGTTCGGCGGGATCACCTCTTCCGGTTCCTCCATTCTTGTACAGCTTCTCGCAAAAACACCTCTTGGAATGGTCGGAAGCTGTTTTGCAGTCCAGTTTATCACCGATTACATTGACAGAATTCTCTGTCTTGCACTGGCAGCTGTCCTGATGGGAGCATTGCGAAAAAGTATGAAAGAGAGTTTTATCCGATGAAAATTTTAATTACAGGTACCAGCTCCGGGATCGGAAAGGGATGTGCGGAGTTTTTTCTGAAAAAAGGCCATGAAGTCTATGGCTTCGATAAAAATACCGCCACGATCACTCAGCCCGGATATACACATTTCTGCCTGGATATCCGGGATAAGGATTCCTACCCGGAACTCCCTCCTGTAGATATCCTGATCGACAATGCAGGAACCCAGGACGGAAATGACATTGACGTAAACTTAAAAGGAACCATTTCCATTACCGAACATTACGGAATCCACCCTGATATTTACTCTATTGTGATGATCGGCTCAGCAAGCGGACATACCGGCTCCGAATTCCCGGAATATGCAGCCAGCAAGGGTGGCGTTCTGGCCTATGCCAAAAATGTGGCAATGCGGATCGCGCCTTACCAGGCCACCTGCAACAGCCTGGATTTCGGCGGCGTCATGACAGAGCTGAACCGTCCGGTGATGGAGGACAAAAAACTCTGGGATCAGATCATGGATCTGACTCCGCTGAAGCGGTGGATGACTGTGGATGAAGCTGCAGAATGGATTTATTTTATGGCTGTAAAAAACCGCTTCTGTACAGGCCAGAATATTCTCATCGATGGCCTGGAAGCCGGAAACTGCAATTTTATCTGGCCGGATGAAACGTGAGATTTCTCTTAACACCGCCAGACGCTCCACAATATAAAAATCTCCTCTGCCGTCTATTCTGATCTGTGTTATAATAGACCTCATAATACTGGCGTTCCGGTCTATCACTATGCCAAGCAGGCAGATGCCATCTGTCCATAAACACAGGATACATTTCCGGAACGCTGTCAACAGGAGGAAATCGTTATGAATATTAAAGAAGAAATCCATTCATTATCAGAAGAAATGCTCACAAACCTTGGCAGACTGGTTGCCATCGACTCCCAGCTCGGCACACCTGCCGAAGGAAAGCCTTTCGGTGAAGGCCCTGCAAAAGCCCTGGAAGAAGGTCTCAAGATTGCCGATGAGCTTGGTTTTAAAACCGTAAACCTGGACAACTACTGTGGCTATGCAGAAATGGGTGAGGGCGATGAGATCGTTGGAATCGCCGGACATCTGGATATCGTGCCAGTGGGTGGTGACTGGACTTATGATCCATTTAAGCTTACCCGTGAAGGCGACCATGTATACGGACGTGGAACTACCGATGACAAAGGTCCGATTCTGGAAGCGCTCTACGCCATGAAGCTTCTCCGCGACCACGGTGTAAAACTGAACAAAAGAGTCCGCCTGATCATGGGCTGCAACGAAGAGACCGGTTCCAGATGTATGGCTCACTATAACCAGGTAGCCGAAGAGCTCTCCTGTGGTTTCACACCGGATGCCAATTTCCCATGTATCCACGGCGAAAAGGGACAGCTGGGTATGATGGCCTACTCCAAAAACACCAGGATCCTTTCCATGAACGGCGGTTTTGTTTCCAATGCAATGTGCGACACCTGCACAACTGTTATTCCCGCCGAAGATGATCTGAAAGAAAAGCTGGAAGCAGCACTTTCCCATACAAAGCTCCAGGAATACAAAGTAACTGAAGAAAATGGTGAGCTTACCATCTACGCCAAAGGTGTTCCGGCTCATGCCAGCACCCCGCACCTGGGAGTCAATGCTGCAGGTGTAACCTTTGAATGCCTGGCAGAGGCAGGATTTGAAGATGATTTTGTAAAATTCTATAACTCCCATATCGGCACTGCCTGTGACGGTTCCGGCATCGGTCTGAAATTTGCGGATGAATACGGAGATCTGACCCTGTGCAACGGAATCGTAAAAACAGAAAACGGCGTGATCTCCTGCACCATCGATATCCGTGTCCCGGTTACTCTTAAGGAAGCAGAGATCCGCAAAATGTGTGAGGACAAACTGGAGGATAAAAACGGACGTATTGAGATCAACAACGTTGTTGCCCCATTATTCTTCCCAAGAGAATCTCCACTGGTAAATGCCCTGTACAAAGCTTATACAGATGTAACCGGCGACACAGAGCACAAACCAATGGTCATCGGCGGCGGTACTTATGCAAAATCCCTCAAAAATATCATTGCCTTCGGACCTGAAAAAGAGGGAATCGACTACCGCATCCACGGAGCCGACGAATTTATCCTGGTTTCCGGTATGGAAGAAGCAGTCCTGATCTATATGGAAGCGATCAGAAATCTGCTTGCTATCTGAAAAATACTATAGAAAGATAGGAGAATTTTTATATGAAAGCACATAAATACTGGTCACTTGGAGCATTGCTCTGCATGACAGGTTCTTTTTACACAGGCTACAGAAAATTCATGAAAGCACACAAATATTTCTCTTTCGGCACACTGTTTTGTATGATCATGGCTATCTGGTCCGGTCACAAAATGATCACTCCCTCAAAAAGATCGCAGGAAAAAGAATGTCCTGCTGACAACAAATAACTGCAAATATGAAATTAAAATTGATCGCACTTGATATTGACGGTACACTTACCAACGATGAGAAAAAAATCACAGCAGATACCCTAAGCACACTTCTGAAATTTCAGGAACAGGGAATCCGGGTAATGCTGGCTTCTGCCAGACCTGTACCCGGACTTTATTCTGCTGCCAGTGAGCTGCGCCTTGGTGACCACCACGGCATCCTCATGGCCTACAACGGCGGAAAAGTCGTAGACGCCACAGACGGACAACTTCTTTCACAAACCCATATGGACCTTAATAAAACCCGGGAACTTCTCCGTTTTCTGGAAGCGCTTCCTGTCACTGTAATCCTGGACGACGGCGAACGCTTCTATGTGGAAGATGCTCATGGATATAAGGTGGAATACGAATGCTGGAACAATCAGATGGACTGCACAGAAGTCGATAACCTTGCAGATTTTCTGGATTTTTCCCCGGTAAAGCTTCTCCTATCTGTTGACCCGGATGAAATCCTGAACATTCAGGATATGATCCGCAGCCATCTTCCCGATGATCTCTGTGTTGTCCGCACGGCACCTTTTTATCTGGAAATCATCCCGGTTTCCATCAATAAGGGAAAAGCTCTTCTTGATGTGTGCAGCCGCCTTTGTATCGATCCGGCTGACACGGCAGCATTCGGTGATTCCGAAAATGACATCCCTATGCTCCAGGCTGCCGGCTGTGGTGTTGCCATGGGTAATGCGGAAGATGCGGTAAAGGCTGTCGCTGATAAGGTTACACTGTCCAATAATTCGGACGGTATCGCCCATGCACTTCGTGAACTGATAATGTAACAATTGTTTTCCTATTTCCATACTGGTATAATACGAAAAGACTTTTCAGTATCACGGAGGAAAAAATATCTATGGAACTTTTATTTCTGGCGCTGTTTGCAGCCAGTCTGATCGCATGTGTAGTCACCGGTGCTTCTGTTGTTTTTGCCCTGATATTCGGGTACATTCTGTTCTTTTCTTATGGACTGATCCATGGAAAAAGTGTAAAAGAGATGCTTCGTTTTTCCAGGAACGGAATTTTCACAGTAAAAAATGTTCTACTGACTTTGTTGCTGATCAGTATGCTCACAGCGATCTGGCGTGCCTGTGGTTCCATTGCCTATATCGTATATTATGCATCTGCCATCTGTACTCCTTCCGTGATGCTGCTGGCGTCTTTTCTTCTGTGCTGTCTGATCTCCTTCCTTACGGGAACATCTTTTGGAAGCGCTGCCACCATCGGCGTAATCTGTATGACTATGGCCAACAGTATGGGTATTCCTCCCTTTCTTACCGGCGGCGCGATCCTGGCCGGGATTTTTTTCGGGGACCGGTGTTCTCCGGTTTCCACCAGTGCGCTTCTTGTCAGTGAACTGACAAAAACGGATCTTTTTTCCAATATCCGGAATATGACACGCAGTGCTCTGGTTCCCTTCATACTCAGTTGTGTTCTGTATGGAATTCTCGGCTTTTCCGTCCATACAGGATCTGCTGCGGATACTACCAGAAATTTACTGCAGGATTATTATGAGTTCTCGCCGTTGATGCTTCTTCCTGTTGTAATCGTGCTGGTACTTTCCCTTCTTCATGTGGATGTAAAAAAGACCATTGCCATCAGCGGACTGGTGGGAATGGTCATTGCGGTAGGTGTACAGCACTTTCCATTTTCGGAACTTCCTGCTTTATGTTTCTCAGGATTTTCTCCTTCTGATACGACGATTGCGAAACTGATGAGCGGCGGCGGTTTTCTTTCCATGCTGCGGGTTTATCTGATCGTTGGAATTTCTTCCTGCTATTCCGGCATGTTTGAGGGAACCGGATTTCTGAACGGAATTGAAGCCCTGATGGAAAAACTGGGCTCCAGGATCACCCCTTATGGCACGACCTTACTGACTTCCATTGTCACTTCCGCCATCTCCTGCAACCAGACTCTTGCCATCATGCTCACCAGCCAGCTGTGCGGGGAAAACAATCCGGAAAAATCTTCTTTTGCCCTGGATCTGGAAAATACGGTGGTGGTCATAGCGCCCATGATCCCCTGGTCCATTGCAGGAGCCGTGCCGCTGGCTGCCATTGGTGCGCCAAACATCAGTATCGCAGTTGCCTTTTATCTGTATCTGCTGCCGCTGTGGGGACTGGCTGTGCATCTGTTCAGGTAGGGTCTGTTTTTACCGTCAGATCCTTCACCCAACGATACTTCTTATAATTCAGATACACAGCCGGGATCTTCACAAATTCATCCAGACTGATGATAAAGTAAACCGCAAGCACCGGAAGCTTCAGCACAAATGCGGCGATAAGGCCCAGTGGAACCATAATACACCACATGGAAATACAGTCACAGTACAGCCCGAACTTACTGTCTCCGCCTGCACAGAAAATTCCGCTGATGGTTACTCCGTTTACCGAACGTCCGATCATATAATAAGCACAGATCAGGAGCATTCCCTTAAGATATCCTTCCGCTGTAACGCTTAGGTTGGCCGCACGGAGAATCAACGGACTGAATGCCAGAAGCACCAGTCCGGATACGATTCCGCTGGAAACAGACAGATGACAGAGCCTTCTGCCGTATTCTTTGGCTTTCTCCAGTTTTCCGGCTCCCAGTTCGTTTCCTACCATGATTCCGCCAACGTTTCCAAGTCCCATACAGAAACATCCGGCCAGGTTTTTGACAATGCTGGCAATGGAATTGGCGGCTACCGCATCACTTCCCAGATGTCCCATAATTACGGAATACATGGAAAATCCGGTTCCCCAGACGATCTCATTGCAGATCACCGGTGTTGTATATTTCCAGAAATCTCTCCTGAGAACGGGATCGTCTCTGCGGAGATATTTTGCCCGGAGTTTTACCTGATCTTTTCCCACAGTTTCCAGAACGCACCATGTAACTTCAATGATACGGGCTGTTACTGTTACCAGTGCGGCTCCGGCAATCTCCATTCTTGGCATTCCGAACAATCCATAGATCAGCACTGCATTGATAAAAATATTTACTACCACACTTGTGGCACTGATCATGCTGTTTTTTGCCGCTCTGCCGCTGTTTTTCAGGATGCAGAGATACATCTGCGAGCTTCCGGTAAGCAGATAGGATACCGCGATCACACGAAGATACAGGGAACCGCCCCGGATCAGTACCGGATCATTGGTAAAGATCCTCATCAGCATTCCCGGGATCAGCAGCGCGGACAGGGTAAAGACCAGAGAGATCACAGTGGTAACTTTCATTACAAAGGCAAAGATCCGCTCCACTGCCGGAATATCTCCCTTTCCCCAGTACTGGGCTGCGATAAGAGAAAGGCCGATGGTCATTGCTTCCAGAAGAAGATTGTGGATAAATGTTATCTGCCCTGCCAACGATACTGCGGAAAGAGAATACTGTGAGATCACTCCCAGCATCAGGGCATCGGATGCACTGACCAGCGCCAGCATAAACTGCTGAAAAGCGATGGGCATCACCAGGCTTATGAGCTTTCTGGTGAATGCCGGGTCTTTTTTATTTTTCATTTATTTTTGCCCATGCCTCCTCATCAAATTTCCGATCTTTAAAGTAATATGGCTTGTCTGCATCCGTGATCTCGCGGATCACGCGGCAGGGATTTCCAGCTGCACATACATTGTCCGGAATGTCCTTTGTCACTACGCTTCCCGCACCGATCACAACGTTGTTTCCAATTTTTACACCCGGAAGAACGCAGCAGCTTCCGCCGATCCACACATTATCCCCGATGGTGACAGGAATCCCGTACTCAAAAGCTGAATTCCTGCTCTCCGGATGGATCGGATGCCCGGCTGTATAAATTCCCACATTTGGGCCAAACATTACGTTATCCCCGATGGTGATTTTTCCCACATCCAGCATCACGCAGTGGGTGTTGGCATAAAAATTCTCTCCGACTTCGATATGGCTTCCGTACTCACAGTGAAACGGCGGCTCAAAATATACGTTTTTCTTATGTTTCAGTCCTGTGCGTTCCAGATATTCCATACCCTTTTCCGGGTCAAAAGGCATGGCCTCATTGTACTCCCGGACGGCCTTTTTTGTTTCTTTCTGCTGCGCCACTACTGCATCATCGGAGATGTATGCCATTTCGTGATCTCTTCTGTAAATATTGTCCATTGTAAATCCCTCTCTTATAAATACACTTTGTTTTCTTCAAAAAAATGCCCGGTGTCTCCTGACGCACTGTGAGTGATTCCGGAGAGGACGGCGGCATGCTCCACTATATCTGCCTTACAGTTTACGCGGACATTGACCGAAGCATCTTTTCGTTTTATAATTATATTGTATATTTTTAAGTTATTCTATCGGTTTTCTATCTAACTTTATAGCAATCCTGCGAGGTATGAATATGATCTATATAGACTTAAAGGATGACCTTTCTGAAAAAATGGTCTACGATTATCCTGACTGTCCGGCCTACACCATCCATGAAATGCTTTCCCACTATCCCAATTATTCCGCTATCAGCCACTGGCATGATGACATTGAATTTCTGATGATCCAGTCCGGCCAGATGCAATATAATGTCAACGGAAAAATCCTCACTCTGGAACAGGGACAGGGGATTTTTGTAAATTCCAGGCAGATGCATTACGGATTTTCTGAAAGTCACAGGGAATGTGAATTTTTTTGCATCCTCATCCACCCCATGCTTCTGTGCACATTACCTGCCTATGAAAAAAACTTCGTCCTTCCTCTGATCCGGAACAACGAAGTTTCCTTTTTTATCTTTGATCCCGGGATTTCCTGGCAGGCACAGATTCTGAAACAAATGGCCGACATCTATGTGCACCGTAAGAGTAAAACTGCTCCTTTACGGATCCTGTCCTCTTTTTCCCTGATCTGGGCTCTGCTTCTTGAACATCTGCCCTCTGCCTCCCGGACCGAAGACCATACCAATACAGATCTTACCGCCATCCGGAACATGACCGGTTTTATCCAGCAGAACTACACTTCCAGGATTTCCCTTAAGGAAATTGCGGCTGCCGGTTCCGTAGGTATCAGCAAATGCTGCAAACTCTTTTCCAGATATTTCAGCCAGAGTCCAAATCTCTATCTGAATCAGTACCGCCTGAATAAAAGTGCTCAGCTTCTCCGGGAAACCGATATGACTATAACAGAAATCGCTCTTTCCACCGGCTTTGGCAGTGCCAGTTATTATGCGGAATCTTTTCGAAAATGGGCAGGCATGAGTCCCGGGAAATTTCGCAAAGCCTGATAACTGCCCCAGGCAGATCACACTGTCTTCCGGAATTTTGCCGGTGACACCCCGAACTGTTCCCGGAACAGATGATAAAAATGGCTCACATTAGAAAATCCACAACACTCACAGATGTCCAGAATCTCCCTGTCTGTCTGCGCCAGAAGATAGACCGCGTATTTCAGACGTTCCTGGTTGATATACTGAGTAGGAGTTTTCCCGCTGATCTGCTTCATCAGCCTGCAGAGATGGCTCGGAGAACATGGCGCCAGCTCACACATTCTTTCATAGCCTTCCTGAAGATTTTCGATCTTGGACATATTTAAGAGAAGTTCTGACAGCCAGGACGGCATCTGATTCCAGGGATCCTTTTCATCGTAAGTGAAAAAATAATCCTCCAGAAGAAGCGCAATGATACACTGTGCATGATATCTTGCATGCCTGGGATGGCTTTCGTTTACCAGATTTCCGGCAGTATCCATGGCATCCAGGACTTTGCGGAAATTTTCCCCTTCCATATGAACATAGGCCGGCATCTCGCTGTTTATCAGTTTATCCATCTTTTCTTCCTGTTCAAGAAACAGAGAAACATTTCGAAGCACCTGGGTGGAAAAGCCCAGATTCCGGACACAGAAATTCTCTGAATGAAAAAAGCTGTAACTGTGCATATCATTGGGGCGTATAAAAAACAGGTCTCCTTTTTTCACCGTCTGCACGGAATCATTGATCAAATGATAGGCCGTACCCTCTGAAATAATAAAAAGTTCATAATGATTATGGGTATGTAGCGGCACATGCTTGTAAATATCCGAGATCGTATAGGAAAGTCCGGACTCTTTGCGCAGTGGATATTGTTCTTTTCCAAATACCGGTATTGCCATTTTTTCTACTCCTCCCCGTTTTCTGATATCAATATACTACAAAAATCTGACAGCTGTAAACAAGAAACACGGTGGAAATTATGATATTCTTTTACCGCATTGAAGAAGATTTCTCTGATGCAGAAACTTGATCTTTATTTTTTCAGGGAGGACTTATTATCATGTCATCATCCAAAGCTCGATTTTTTAATCCGGCTGTTGTAGGCCTGATCATGCTCAGCTTTTTTCTGGGTACCAGTGAATATACGGTGATCGGTATCCTGCCGGAAATTGCTGACGGATTCGGGATTTCACTGACACAGGCCGGAAGTATTGTATCTCTGTTTGCTTTCGCCTATGGCCTGGGCACTCCGTTTCTGGCCGCCTATGTGGGAAAATACAACCGTTTCCGTATTACCATGCTTGGAATTTCACTGTTTGCACTCTGCAACCTGATCTGTGCCATTGCTACCAATTACATGGTGTTTCTGGTATTCCGTATTCTTACGGCTGTCGTTTCCGGTACTGTGGTTTCCATCTCCATGACTTATGCGGAAGATGTTGCTTCCATCCCGGAGCATATCCCGGGTGTGATCGCAGGTGTTTTTTCGGGCTTCAGTATCGCTTCTGTTATCGGTGTGCCGATCGCTTCCACCATCACTCATGTTTTTGGATGGCGTGCGGCTTTTATCACGATCTTCGTGGCGACTCTGGCTCTGCTGGCGCTTCTGTTTATGAAACTGCCACGTCAGAACCGTCTGAAAGCAGGAAGTATCCTGGAACAGTTTAAGCTTTTTCTGGATAAAAGGATCTCCATCGGCTGTGCCATTGTTTTTCTGGCCGGTGCTTCCACTTACTGTTTTTATACATACCTGACACCGATCTTCCAGCAGGAACTTCACATTCCGGATTCCATGTTAAGCCTTGCGCTTCTGATCTTCGGTATTGCAGCTATCACCAGCAACGTAAGTTCCGGTCAGGTGGCAAACAAAACCGGCATCCGCATGCTGCCTCTGATCTATGTGATCCAGACTGTATGTCTGCTGCTTCTTCCTATTGCCACCCACAATCTTGTAAGCGGAGGACTGGTACTTTTTATCCTCGGTGTTGTGATGTATCTTCTGAATTCACCGCTGCAGATGCATTTCCTGAAGATTGCCACCAGGGATCACCCTGCCTGTGTAAACCTGGCTTCTTCTCTGATCTCGGTTTTCTTTAACTTCGGTATTGCAGCCGGTTCTGCCATGGGTGGTGTGATCGTAAAATATGCCGGACTTCGGTTTGTGGGAATCGGCGGTGCCATTCCCGGTATCGGAGCGATCATCTGTGCGGTGATCCTGCTTCAGATCATGAAACCGGGTGCGGATATCCGGTAAATCAAACAATACTGTCCATTTACCGGGACTATAGCATTTCCATAAATTACTGCTATAAAAAATACAGTCAGGAATATATCAGAATCTACCTCCGATACTCCTGGCTGTATTTTTATCTGCATCTTGCCTTGTATCACTCTTTTTATTTTCCTGTAATTTTCATCATTCGTCGTTTTTACAGTCCAATAAAAAGGACTTTATATCTTTCTTATTTCATCTCGATCATAAACAGTCTGGCTGCTTTTTCCTGCGGCATCTTCACTGCAAGATTTCCATTTTCGATCTTATATTCGCACATCTCTTCTTTCGGATAGATTACGGATACCTTACTGATCTGCTCTGCGTCTTCCAGCGGGATCACTGCTTCTGTTGTTCCCGGTGTCCATACGGAAAGATAGGTATTCTTCTCTGCTTTTACTCCGTAAGCAAGCACTTCGGATTTCAGAGTTCCAAAACCAAGCGGAAAGAACGGCACACCGTCACGGACTTCCTCACGGATCTCTTTATACAGGGCGATTCCCTCTTTCATACGGTTCATGGAATTCTCGCCAAGCTTCCATACCATACCGCTGATATACGGGCGAAGGAGCATACCGTTTACCACATTGTAGATCACATGCTCTTCTTCATCCTCATACGGATATACCCACATGCCACCCTGCTCAGGGGCAACCGCACTTGCCACATTGGCTGCAATATTGGCATTGTAGAGATAATCGGTCTGGTCACTGGTGGACTGCAGGCTTAAGACTTTCAGCATACCATAGTCCATACGCTGTCCGCCGGAACCGCAGTTCTCCACAACAAGATCCGGATAATCACGGAAGATCTCCTCATACCACTGATGGAGGCATTCATAATGCTCACGGATGGCATCTGCACAGCTGTCGCTGTTCAATTCACTTCCGTATCCCATCGTTACGTTATAGTCCACCTTGAAGTACTCTACGCCATAATCACGGATCAGCCTGTCCACTACATCACGGCAGTATTTCCGTACTTCCGGATTGCGGAAATCCAGCATGTAACGTTTGTTGTCAATGTGGCGTTTTCCATGGCGGCAGACAAACCAGTCATCCGGAAGTTTATTTGCAAGCTCACAGGCAACTCCCATAACTTCGATTTCCAGCCAGAGTCCCATTTTCAGGCCTTTGCTGTGTGCGTAATCGCAGACTTCTTTCAGGCCTCCAGGGAATCTTCCGGATGCTTCCTTCCATTCACCGACACGGTCCCACCAGAATCCGTCGTCATACCATCCTGCATCCAGACAGTAATATTCGCATCCCAGCTCTGCCGCCTTGTCAATAATGGAAAGCTCCCGCTCTGTTGTGGGATCTCCCATCAGGCAGTTCATGTAATCATTAAATACCACGTTCAGTTTCTCATCGTCCGGATTCGCTCTGCGTACTTTTCTACGATATCTGGTCAGCGCTGCTACTGCCGGATTCAGACCTCCTTTTACAACGGCTGCCCCTGCCGGAACAGTTGTGAAGCATTCTCCCGGTTTCAGATTCTTATACCAGCCGTGCTCCTGCTCTGTGGCACCGCTTACAGTAAGATACAGATTCCCACCCTGGGCGGAACCATATTCTATCAGCCACTGTCCGGAACTTTCAACCTGGAAAATATAAGTTTCCCCTGTTTCTCTGTCTTCGGCAATTCCCATTGGAAGATACTCGCAGGTAGACCAGGTTCCCTTTCCACTGTAACAATAACGGTTCAGTCCATATCCCTGATGATTAAATCCGTCTACGACCATTCCGTTTAAGTTCAGTGTCTCTGCATCATATTTCTGCCACTGTGCCTCACAGCACCAGCTGTTAAACGGTACATAGATATCTGTTTTTTTGTAATAAGGTTTGTTACCGCCTCTGGAAATTCCCTGATATATAAAAGAAGAAACGTAAGTCAGGCCCTGATCTTCACTTCCCTCGTTGGTGATCTCTGTCCAGGTCTGCACTGCCGGAACTCCGTCAAACAGGCGCATATGATATACGGCTTTCAGCTTTTCCGGAGAAACCATTACGATCTCCAGTTCTTTTCCACCGTCCTGCTCTTTCAGTTCATGTTTCTCATAAACAAAGTCTACAGAGGACTGATTGATGTTGTTTTTGTAAGCATGCATATTCAGGCTTCCGGTGCCGCTTCTGTGGATCTCAACAGCCGGATAATAAATATCTTCCTTCGGCTCCATGGCTGCCTTTTTTACTTCCTGTGAAGAAAGATCTGCCAGCTCTACCACGCCGTTTTCACGGATACGGAACTGGATATCCAGGCCGTTTTCATGTAATTCAATTGTTTTCATGTTCCCGTTTTGGTCGCTCATACAAAATATCCTCCCGTTTTTGTAATCTTGCTTTCAGTATATCATCGGATTTTCCGCAAGGTGACAGGTATCATCCCCTGAATGAAAAAATGCAATATATTGTCGCATTTATTTTTACGTGATATACTGTTCACAGACCACAAAACGGACATTACAGCAACTGTGGATTGAGAATATACGAGTCAAATGGATATTCGTGATCTCACGACATGCTCAGGAGGTTTTTCATGCCAGACATTTTTCAGGATTCTTCCAAATATTTTCATATTTCCGCCTTTTATGCCCTTTCCCTGCCGTATTATCATATGGAACATCACACACATTCCAGCTATGAGATCATGTACATTACTTCCGGTTCCTGCCGGGTTTTCTGCATGGATGAGGAACAGGACATGGAATTTCCGCTGAAATCCGGGCAGTTTATCTTTATACGCCCGGGTATCCCGCACAGGCTTGAGATCCCGGACGGTTTTCCATGCTCGATCCTGAATCTGGAATTTTCCCTCACCTCCGAAAAAAGCCCGGTTTCTCTGGACCTTCTTCTGAAAAAAGATCCCGGATTTTCCCGGTTCTGGAATTTTATTGCCTCCTCCCGGGGATTCTGCTCCGGCACGGATTCCCGGAATTTCGGATACAGCCTGAAAGACCTTCTCACCTTTTTACAGCGCAGTTCCGATCAGATAAAGGAGGAAGAATTTCTCTTCTTTCTTCTGTTTGGCCGTATGCTCACAGAACTTGCTTTCTGCGCCCGCTCCAGCCGGAACACCCAGGGAAGTGTTTATCTGAAAAAAGCGCTCCGGTATATTGATGAACATTATCTGGAAGACATCGATATTCCTGCCATTGCCGCATATGCAGGGATCAATAAATCCTACCTCCAGGCACTTTTTACAGAAAAAAACGGCTGTACCATCAACACTTATATCAACCGCAAGCGTATGGAGCAGGCCGCCTTTCTTCTGTGCAACAGCACTCTTCACATTACGGATATTGCCTTTTCTTCCGGATATAACAGCCGGCAGCATTTTGCACATACCTTCGAAAAATTTTATCACATGAGTCCTTCCCGGTACCGGAGCCTGCATACCCGTCCTCTTCGCTCGGATACCGAAAAGAAACGCTATCATATGGCGGACGGACGGAAGCTGGAAAGTGAACCTTTTCCGCAGGAATAAAACTTACCATCTCAGATCCATCTTCAGGCTGATACCTGCAATACACGTCTGATCAACCTGAAAAAAGCCGGCCAGGCACGAAGATCTTATCTCTTCGATAACCTGGCCGGCTTTTATATTTATGTCAAGCGGATATTCGCAATCCGCTTCGCTACGTAGCTCTACACCAAATAACTGCTCCGCAGTTGATTTGGTTAACTTTCTATGGAAGCAGATTCTGCATGCTCTTCAAACTGATCGCCAGTGTAGAAGTATTGTGAAGAAGTGCAGATGTAGTCGGCTGCAGGATTCCTGCAACGCCACAGGCGATAAGACCTGCATTAAAGGTAATGATGAAACGGTAATTACGTCTGATGCGCTTCATCAGTGCGTTACTGATCTCTTTCAGAACAACAAGTTCCTGAAGGTCATCTGCACCTACGGTAATGTCTGCGATCTCACGGGCAATCTCAGCGCCATCGCTGATGGCAATACCGACATTGGCTGCGGAAAGTGCCGGAGAATCATTGATTCCGTCACCTACCATTATCACCCTTCTTCCGGCTGCCTTCTCTTTTTCAATGAAGTTGGCCTTATCCTCCGGAAGTACCTCGGAATAATATTCATCCACACCTACACGTCTGGCAATAGCTGCTGCTGTACGCTCGCTGTCTCCTGTCATCATAACGATCTTGGAGATTCCTGCCGCGCGCAGTGCTTCTACAGAAGCTTTTGCCTCCTCACGAAGTGGATCTTCAATACAGATCACAGCTGCAAGACGTCCGTCAATAGCCAGATACAGGTGAGAATATTCTTCCGGAATGCTGTCGAATTTCTCCTGGCCATCCTCCGGGATCACACATTTCTCATCTTCAAAAACAAAGTGATAACTTCCGATCACGGCTTTATGTTCTTCTATGGTAGTGGAAATTCCATGTGCCACTACATATTCAACCTTGGAATGCATCTCTTCATGTGCCAGATGTTTCTTTCTGGCTGCACTGACAACGGCCTTGGCCATGGAGTGCGGGAAATGTTCTTCCATACATGCGGCAATACGCAGCATCTCGTCCGGATTGTTGTTATCAAAGGAAACCACATCCACAACCGTTGGTTTTGCTTTTGTCAGAGTTCCGGTCTTATCAAATACGATGGTATCTGCATCAGCCATTGCTTCCAGATATTTACCGCCTTTAACCGTAACTTTATGTGTACCTGCCTCACGGATCGCAGACAGTACGGAGATTGGCATTGCAAGCTTCAGTGCACAGGAGAAATCTACCATCAGGATCGCAAGGGCCTTGGTTGCATTTCTGGTGAGCAGATATGTAAGGGCTGTTCCTCCAAGAGTATACGGAACCAGCTTATCTGCCAGATGCTCTGCCTTGCCTTCCAGGGAAGATTTCAGCTTCTCAGATTCCTCGATCATGGTGACGATCTTGTCATAACGGCTGGAACCACCTACCGTCTTCACCCGGATAGTGATCTCACCTTCCTCCACAACGGTACCTGCATAGGCAACGCTGCCTTCTTTCTTACATACAGGTACAGACTCACCGGTAAGAGACGCCTGGTTCACCATAGCTTCTCCATCCGTAACGCTTCCGTCAAACGGAATCACAGTACCCATACGGACAACAACTTCATCTCCCGGCTGAACTTCTTTGGATTCTACAAGAATTTCCTGATCTTCTCTCTTCAGCCACACCTTGCCAACATTCAGTGACATGGTTCTTGCAAGATCACCGACCGATTTCTTATGTGTCCACTCTTCCAGAATTTCTCCGATTCCAAGCAGGAACATAATGGAACCTGCAGTACCGAAATCCTGACGCAGTACGGATACACCGATCGCAGTGGCATCCAGAACCGGTACTTCGATCTTGCGGTGAAGAAGTGTATCAATGCCCTTCCAGATATATTTCAGGGAAGTTGCTGTCGTATAAATTGCGTTCAACGGATATGGCAGGAAAAGCTTTCTTCCAAAATGATAGATCACCTTGGAGATCAGTTTCTCCTGATATTCTGCATTCAGTGCTCTTCCGGAGCTCTGCAGTACCTGCTGGGGAGCTTCCACATCCTGATAATGGAATGCTCTGATACCGCAGATAACAGCCTCACGGCTGCCCTGATAATTCACAACCGCATCACAGGTTCTCTCATATACCTTGGCGGAAGCCACTCCGTCAAGATTTTCGAGATAATACAGCAAAGTATCCGCCTGCTCGTAACTCATTCTCTTCTGGGCAAGATGAATACGAAGTCGTCCTCTTGTCTCATGTTTAATATAAAATTTCACGGGAAATCGCCTCTTTACTCAGCTGTCTCTTCAGTTGCTGCTTCTTTTGTCTCTTCTACTGCCTCCTTGAATGCATCCTCATCTGCAGTCTCTTCTGCATTCTCTGCAACATCTTCTACAGCCTCTTCTGCTGCAGCTCTCTCCTCATTGATTCCCTTAGCCTCAGCGTAGATATCCTCCGCGTTCTCCTGAAGGCTTGTAGCTGTTTTCATGATGCAGTCCTTAGCTCTTAAAACGGCTGCTGTGCATCCTGTGTAAAGCTTCTTCGCATCCTTGCTTGTAAGGATCTTGATTCCTGCTGTTCCAAAAAGAACACCTGCTGCAAAAAGTCCTGATTTTTTGAATTTAAAATCTACCATAATAATTTTTCCTCCTAAATATATAATTTTTATCATTTTACTGATTTCCGGCGGACATTTTTCCATGTCTGCCCTGATATTTTCATTATTATAAAATACTTGTAAAAAAATGTCCAGTGTTTTTTTTGTGAATTTAACACAATTCGCTGAATTTTCAGTTAATTCCCCCTAACAGTTAAGTTTTACTAATAGTTTCGTTTTTCTAATTTTTAGTCTGTACAAACCCTTTATTTCCTATTATATAGGGAATATCTCCTTGCTGTGTTTATCCCACTTCATGTACCGGAAGCACTGCAAGTGTGCGGATATTCTGCTCATGGATCTCCCCGCATGCCCGAAGTCCCGCACGGATCACCTCATTAAGCTTCTGCCCGGACAGGTGGCAGATGGTATCATCATCCAGCTCCACTGTGCAGGCCCCTTTGGTACTGCAGGCTACCCGGTACATATTTTTGCGGCTGATGGCTCCGATGGACTCCAGCGTATTGATCATACGGTATACCGTTGCCACACCGATCTTCGGGTCCAGTGCGGAAGCCCTGTAATAAATTTCCTTACAGCAGGAGCACTCCCCTTCCAGAATGATATCAAGCAGGATCCTCCTCTGTCTGGTAATTCTTAAGCCCCGTTCTTTCAGCTTCTCTATAATAAGATCTTTCTGCATCTGTGTATGGCGGTAACATCCTGTTCTCTTTTCTTCTTTCTCAGCTTTTGCGTTCTGCATTCTGATCCCTCCTTTATTATTGAGAAAACTTTTCTTTTATCTAATAAGTTAGTATACTCCAACTGTGGTTAGCTGTAAATAACTTGTTTTGGATTTTTTTATAATATTGAGGATTTCGCCGGAATGCAGTATAATAATTCGTGAATCTATACATATGAAACCGTCGTTTTGACAAAATGACGAAAAATCCCCTTTCGTTTTTTCGTCAGAATGACAAGAAACTGCCGGAAACTTTGTACGATTCAGCTCTAGCTCTTTTCCTCCATTTTCGATATACTGTTAACCAGCAAAGGAAATTACGTAAAAAACAATATATTAATTTTGGAGGGAAACAACAATGGCAAGTTTATCATTATCTCACATTAATAAAACTTATCCAAACGGCTTCCAGGCAGTTAAAGATTTCAACCTTGAAATCGAAGACAAAGAGTTTATCATCTTCGTAGGACCGTCTGGATGTGGAAAGTCCACAACACTTCGTATGATCGCAGGTCTTGAGGAGATCAGCGGTGGTACACTTAAGATCGGTGACAAAGTCATGAACGATGTTGAGCCTAAGGACCGTGATATCGCAATGGTATTCCAGAACTACGCTCTGTATCCTCATATGACTGTTTATGATAACATGGCATTCGGACTTAAACTTCGTAAAGTTCCGAAGGATCAGATTGACAAAGCTGTTCGTGAAGCAGCAAGAATCCTTGACCTTGACAAACTTCTTGATCGTAAACCGAAGGCTCTTTCCGGTGGTCAGAGACAGCGAGTTGCTATGGGACGTGCTATCGTTCGTAATCCTAAGGTATTCCTTATGGATGAGCCTCTTTCCAACCTGGATGCTAAACTTCGTGTACAGATGCGTATCGAGA
>PPYE01584816.1_pt1 | contig 57427 bp, 38 predicted proteins | sample 1559881 | NCBI WGS metagenome assembly PPYE01 (sample SAMN08240022, study PRJNA423297) | Human gut metagenome, whole genome shotgun sequencing project.
CTTTTTGTTATGCAAATGCCCCAAATATGCCATTTCACCCCGACTTTCAGGATAAATATAAAGTCGGGATAAGTGGTGTGGAAGGGGGACTAATCATCCCCCTATCCGATTGTCTTAATATGTCAGATGTAGGGGGCAGAAGCAAAAGGAAAAACTCATACGAGTATCTAAGGATTAGAACGATAGGGTGTTGAGTTGATTGCTGATGATGAGGTATTTGTATTAGTAAAAGATACCTATAATTATTGGGTTTCAAATAAATAAGGGACTCGAGTTTCCAAGAGCACACTCCTAGTAAAAGGAGCTGGGGTACAGAGGGGCTCTTATCCCTTTGTTATGCGGGCTGTAGAAGCAATAATATCCAGAAATAAACTGGAGTAAAAAGGTTGAGTATATACCTTCTCTGTGTTACAATATCAATAAATCGTCACTGTTCGGTCAGGTCTGTGCATTTGCCGCGCTGATTCATACCCTGACAGGATGAGAATAAAACACAGTGGACAGAATAGGGAAGAGGAGGCAGAAGAAAAATATGATCATCATAAAAAGAAATGGACAGGCAGAACCCTATGATATACAGAAAATAAAGAATGCGGTCCTGCTGGCATTTAAAAGCGTGGGGCAGGTATATAAAGATGAAGAGATAGAAAAAGTCACGGAGCTGGTGGAGTATAAAATCAAAAAATACTGTCCCCTTCATTCCAGCCGGCTGCAGGTAGAACAGATCCAGGACATCGTGGAGCGCTCTCTCACAGAGCTCAATTATTATGAGGTGCTGAAAAGCTTCATATTATATAGAAACGAGAGGGCAAAAAAGCGGGAAGCCAGAAGAAAAATCATGGAATATTTTGAACAGGCAGAGGAACTGGATACGGTTCTGAGGGAGATTCAGAGAGAATATACGGACCATGTTTATCATCTGGAGCATCTGCTTGCCAAATTCCTGACTTTTTACCGGGAAGGCATCCAGGTGGAAGAACGTTTGGATCTGCTGAAAAGAGCGGCAGTAGAGCTGACCACCCAGGAGGCACCTCTCTGGGAATTTGCTGCCGGGCGGATTCTGCATCTGCAGTTTACCCGCCGTTTGGAGAGAGAACTGGAAAACTACCGGATACACAATTTTTACGAAAAGATCCATTGTCTCACCAAGATGGGCCTGTACGGCAGCTACATCCTGGAAAATTATTCAAAGGAAGAGATTCTCAGGTACGAAGCTTACATGCAGGAGGACAGAAACCATCTGTTCAACTATTCCGGTCTGGAGCTTCTGATAAACCGCTATGTGATAAGGAGCCGTCAGAATGTACCGCTGGAAACGGTGCAGGAGATGTTTCTCGGCATTGCCATGCATCTGGCCATGCCGGAAGAGAAAAACAGGGATATGTGGGTTTTACGGTTCTATGATATGCTCAGCACACTTAAGGTGACTATGGCAACGCCAACGCTTTCCAATGCGAGAAAGCCGTATCACCAGCTTTCCTCCTGCTTTATTGATACAGTGCCGGATAGTCTGGACGGGATTTACCGCAGCATTGACAATTTTGCAAAGGTCAGCAAATTCGGCGGCGGTATGGGACTGTATTTTGGAAAAGTGCGGGCAGCGGGCAGCGACATCCGCGGTTTTGAAGGGGCAGCAGGGGGTGTGATCCGGTGGATCAAGCTGGCAAATGATACGGCTGTCGCGGTGGACCAGCTTGGGGTACGGCAGGGAGCGGTGGCAGTGTATCTGGACGCGTGGCACAGAGACCTTCCGGAGTTTCTGAATCTGCGTACAAACAACGGGGATGACCGGATGAAAGCCCATGATGTATTTCCGGCGGTCTGCTATCCGGATCTGTTCTGGAAGACAGCAAAGGAAAACATAGAGGGAGACTGGTATCTCATGTGCCCTCACGAAATCCTTACGGTGAAAGGGTATGCCCTGGAGGATGCTTTCGGTCAGGAATGGGAAAGGAAATACATGGAGTGTGTGGCTGACGGCAGAATAAAAAAACGGGTGATTCCCATTAAGGAACTGATCCGTCTGATCATCCGAAGCGCGGCGGAGACAGGGACCCCGTTTACCTTCAACAGGGATACGGTCAATAAGGCAAATCCAAACAGTCACAAAGGTATGATTTACTGCAGTAACCTCTGCACAGAGATCGCCCAGAATATGAGCCCCATTGAACAGGTGGAGCAGCGGACGGAGGTCGTGGACGGGGAGACGGTGGTTGTGACGGTCACACGGCCGGGGGAATTTGTAGTGTGTAATCTGGCAAGCCTTTCCCTGGGAAGAATTGATGTGGATAACAGACAGGAGATAGAGGAGATCACAGCAAGTGCCATGAGGGCACTGGACAATGTTATTGACCTGAATTTCTTCCCGGTTCCTTACGCGAGGATCAACAACATGAAATACCGTCCGGTTGGTCTGGGTGTCAGCGGATATCACCATATGCTGGCTAAGAAGGGGGTTCTCTGGGAATCTGAGGAGCATTTGAAACTGGTCGACCGGATATTTGAGGATATCAATTTTGCAGCAGTGAAAGCAAGCTGTGAAAATGCCCGGGAAAAGGGCAGCTATGCTTATTTTCAGGGCAGCGAGTGGGGAAGTGGTGCGTATTTTGAAAAGCGGGCATATGTCTCAGAGCGCTGGCGTCATCTGGAAGATCAGGTAAAAAACGGAGGGATGCGCAACGGCTATCTTCTGGCGGTTGCCCCCACAAGCAGTACCAGCATGATCGCGGGAACGACAGCCGGTGTGGACCCTGTGATGAACCGGTATTTTTTGGAGGAGAAAAAGAACGGCCTTGTGCCCCGCGTGGCGCCGGAGCTGAATCCTGACACGTACTGGTATTACAAGAATGCTCATCACATCGGACAGGAATGGTCTGTCCGCGCCTGCGGGGTCCGGCAGCGCCATATAGACCAGGCACAGAGTATGAACCTGTATATCACCAATGACTATACCTTCCGCCAGGTGCTGAACCTGTATCTGCTTGCCTGGGAGAAGGGTGTCAAGAGCATATATTATATCCGGTCCAGGAGTTTGGAAGTAGAAGAATGCGAGGTGTGTGCAAGCTGATGGAAATGAAGAAAAAACCCCTGTTCAATCCGCAGGGTGACTGGGAAATACAGAACCGCAGAATGGTAGGCGGCAATACAACGAATTTAAATGATTTCAATAACATGAAATATACCTGGGTCAGTGACTGGTATCGGCAGGCCATGAACAATTTCTGGATTCCGGAAGAAATCAATTTGAATGTGGATGTGAGAGATTATCCGGGACTGTCACAAAAAGAGAGGCGGGCCTATGACAAGATCCTCTCCTTCCTTGTCTTTCTGGACAGCATCCAGACAGCCAATCTGCCGGCTGTCAGTGAATATGTCACAGCGAATGAGGTGAATCTGTGTCTGTCTATCCAGGCTTTTCAGGAGGCTGTGCACAGCCAGAGCTACAGCTATATGCTGGATACGATCTGTGAACCTCAAAAACGCACGGAGGTTCTGTATCAGTGGAGGGATGATGCACATCTTCTGAAAAGAAATACTTTTATCGGCAGCCTGTACAACGATTTCCAGCAGAAAAAAGATATGTTTACTTTTATGAAGACCATTGTTGCCAATTACATCCTGGAAGGTATTTATTTCTACAGCGGCTTTATGTTTTTCTATAATCTGGGAAGAAACCACAAAATGCCGGGCACTGCGCAGGTGATCCGTTATATCAACCGTGACGAAAACACACATCTGTGGCTGTTCCGGAATATCCTTATGGAACTGAAAAAAGAGGAGCCGGAAATGTTCACGGAAGATAAAGTGGAAATATACCGAAAGATGATAAAAGAGGGCTGTGAGCAGGAAATGGCCTGGGGAGCGTATGTGATCGGAGAGGATATTGCCGGACTGAGCGGAGAGATGGTCAGGGATTATATAAAATATCTGGGAAACCTCCGTTGTTTCAGTCTGGGCTTTGAAGGGATTTATGATGGCCATGACACGGAGCCGGAGAGCATGCGCTGGGTGGGACAGTACAGCAATGCGAATCTGATCAAGACAGACTTCTTTGAAGCCAGAAGCACAGCTTATGCAAAGAGCAGTGCGCTGGTGGATGATCTGTAGAAATATATCTGCCGCTGCCGGAAATTTTGGCGGCGGCTTTTTCGGTAATTGTTCATGTTCCGCTGTCCCGCGAGGTGTTTTCAGGGCAAAAGCATGAAAATCCCGAGGCACCAGAGCGATTGGTTTATCTGCTGTGGGAGTATTGTTTTTGACCTGTATGTTATGTATAATCAGATGTATAGCAGGTGGTGCCGCGCAGACTGTGCTCTGCAGAAATACGGGCTGCGGCCGGAGGCAGCCGGGTAATTGCCGGAAAACAGAGGACAACGACCATAGTAAGTCTGGGCTATGAGGGTGTTTTGCAGCGAATGGCAGATAATATCAGGGAGCTGCTCTTAAAAAAATGTTCCCATTGCCCTGCGTAGGAAAGAGGGATGTATGGAAAAAGTAGTGGAGATTTTGGATAAAAGTAAAATTGCGGATCTATTTGCAGGCTGGGAGGAGACTTTGATCTGGTCCTGTCTTCAGGACTGCATGGGAAGAGCTTATGCAGATACAGAGGATGATCCGCAGTCTGCACAGATTGTAGTTGCGGATTTTTGTTTCTTTGCGGGAAAGCCCTCTGCGCGACTTGTGCGGAATAAACCGGATGACAGGGAATCTGAATTTGTCATTATGGTACCGCCTTCTGCAGATTGGGAGGATATGATAAAGGATGTTTACCGGGGATGTTCCAAGAAAGTGATACGCTATGCGATCAGGAAAGAACCGGACGTATTTGATAAAAAGAAACTTGAGGAAATAGTAAAGAACTGTCCGGAAGGATTTTCGCTGCACAGAATAGACGGCGAAATCTACAGGCGTGCTATGGGTGAATCCTGGTCTGCGGATCTGTGTTCACAGTTTAGGGATTATGAGGATTACAGGAGGCGGGGGCTTGGGGTCGCCGCCATGAACCGGCATATTCTTGCGGCAGGTGCATCCTCTTATACCGTATATAAGCAGGGGATTGAGATAGAGGTGGATACCCGTCAGGATTACAGAAGAAAGGGACTGGCACTGTGCTGTGCCGCACAGTTGATTCTTGACTGTCTGGAGAGAGGCCTGTATCCAAGCTGGGATGCCCAGAATTCTGCCTCGGCAGCGCTGGCGGAAAAACTGGGGTATCATTTTGATAAAGAGTATACAGCCTATGAGGTGTACGGATTTACCGGGAACGATGAAACGTGATTTGTAACTGTCAGTCATGCCTGCGCATTTACTGTGCTCACCGCGTATTTAGTGATTTATAGTGAAAATATATAATGATTGTAACTACATAAAATAGAGAAAATCGGAAGAGAGATGTAAAAATGTCCCCCAAAAATAAATTTTCAGCAGATAGATACAAATTTAAGAAAATGAAAAGGGGCAAATTTTCGCACTGTCTACAAAAAATGCAAATATGCAAAATGTCAATAGAAATTTGCACTCTTGTATGATAAGCTATACAGCATAACAAGTAAAGCAGTCAGGTCTTACGGATACTTCGCAGTCTGTGGATGAAAGCCGGCTGTCCACAGCGGCAGACAGTAAGTAAGATCTGGATGCCGGTAAGACAGCGAATGCGCGTTGGAAAGGGGATATGATATGGGATTTACATCTGAAGATATCAATACACTGGAAAGGTTGTTTGACAATAAGCTGCAGCCATTATATGTGCAGGTAAATGAAAGATTTGAACAGGTAAATAAACGTCTGGACGAGAGTACAGAGAGAACGGAAGCGCGGTTTGAACAGATCGATAAGAGATTTGAACAGATGGATAAGAGGTTTGAACAGATTGATAAGAGGTTCGAGCAGATAGATGAAAAGTTCAGACAGATTGATAAAAGATTTGAACAGGTAGAAGAATCCATAAGAGGAATAAAAGTACAGCTCAATAAGGTTGAAACACGGCTAGATAATCTTGAAACACGGCTTAATAATCTTGAAAAAGATCTTGCCGTTGTAAAGAGTGATCTGGAGCAGACTAAGTTTATTATAGAAAATGAAATTCAGCGCAACATTAAAATCGTTGCGGAGAATCATGTGGATCTGAGCCGCAAATTTACAGAGGCACTGAGTGTTTCACAGACGAATGAGCTGTACCATCTGAAAGTGAATCAACTGGAGACCAGACTGGTACTGCTGGAAAATAAGTTTGACAGTCTGGCACAGCAGCAGAAAAAAGTGGTATAGAGGCAACTGTTCAGATGACCGGACAGATGCGTTTAAAGTGCAAAGGGAAACTTCAGAGTCTCTTTCATGGTGAGATAATTATTTATTTTAGGTGAGTCAAAATCCAGCAGGGGCACAGCGCGGAGCCTGTTGGCTTCAATCTCCTTTTTTACAAGACTCAGGGGAAGAAAACTATACCCCAGTCCTGCCAGAACAAAGTCCAGAAGCTTTGTACTGTTGTCTATCTCAAAGGGAAACTGGTAATTGTCAGGAAAGAGCTGGCGGATAAAGAGTCCTACCTCCTGCAGGGCAAAATTGCAGAATAGGTAGTTCAGTTTTGGTAGCTCTTTCCTGGTAATACCCTTCTGGTATGTTGTGTCACTGCAGCGGCAGACAAGAACCAGCTCATCTTTTTTGAAACACTGGCAGTTAAATCCCTGCTTTTTCAGCGGGATATAAGTAAAGGCAAAATCCAGCAGATCATCCTGAAGTGCATGGAGAAGTTCCATGGAATGTGATATGGTGACCTTTGCATTTACTTTCCTGTGTTCCTGCATATAGTCAAGCAGAGGTGTCCGCAGATGGCATTCATAAATGGTGTTGGTGGTACCGATATGCAGACTCTCCTCGGAAAAGTCCTGGGTGTTCAGCGCAGCCACAGCCGATTTCTCCAGTGCGATTATACGGTTGGCGTAATCTGTAAATTTGATACCGGCCTCTGTCAGTTTCAGGCTCCTTGACCTGCGGATAAATAATGGCTGTCCCAGTTCTTTTTCCAACTCGGCAATTCTGTTTGTGACAGTTGACTGGGCTACGAAAAGCGCTTCGGAAGCTTTTGTGAAATTACGTATTTTACTGAGCACTAAAAAAGTTTCAAGGGACGTTGTATTCATAAGATCTCCTATCGAAAAAACGAATCATATCAATGCAATTAATTTATTTTACAAATTATAAAGAATAGGATATAATTTGTCAAGAATTAAGCATGGAAAAGTGTAAAAAGGAGAAGTGATGATGGAGCACAACCTGAGAGAAGCAGGCTTCTTTGGAACTATGGAGCCTGAACAGATTACAGCCAAGTACGGCAGTCCGGTTTATGTATATAATGAAGGTATTCTGCGTTCCCGGTGCAGGGAATTGAAACAAATGGTGAGATATCCGCATTTTGTAATTGATTATTCTATAAAGGCAAATTTTAACCCGGCCCTTCTGCAGATTGTCAAGGAAGAAGGCCTTGAGGTGGATGTCATGTCACCGGGAGAAATATATCTGGCAAAAATGGCAGGTTATGAGCCGAACCAGATTTTTTATATCTGTAATAATGTGTCTGAGGAGGAGATGTGCTATGCCATAGAGGCAGGAGTGACTACCAGTGTGGATTCCCTGTCTCAGCTGGAGCAGTATGGCAGGCTGAATCCGGGTGGAAAGGTTGCCATTCGTCTGAATCCGGGACACGGTGCAGGACACCACCAGAAAGTTGTGACAGCAGGCAAGGAGACGAAATTCGGAATTGATGCGGAAATGCTGCATGAAGTGAAGGAGATACTTGCCCGCCATAACCTCGCTCTGATTGGTCTGAATCAGCATATTGGTTCTCTGTTTCTGGATAAAGAGCAGTATTTGAAGAGTGTAGATTCTATTCTGAACTGCGCAAAGGAGTTCTCTGATTTGGAATTTGTGGATTTTGGCGGGGGATTCGGTATCTCTTATCATAAAGAGGATAAGAAAAAGAGGCTGGATTTAAAGGATTTGGGAAAAGAGCTGGATGAGATCATGTACCGTTTTGCAGAAGAATATGGAAGAGAGATCATATTCAGAGCGGAACCCGGCCGTTATGTGACGGCAGAATCCTCTGTTCTTTTGGGGACTGTAACTGCAGTAAAAAACAATCATGAGAATAAATATATCGGTACAGATATTGGGTTTAATGTTCTTATGCGTCCTGTATTATATGATTCATATCATGAGATTGAGGTATATGGAAAAAGTGTGGAAATGTCTGGGAAGAAGGAGAGGGTTACTGTTGTAGGAAATATCTGTGAGAGTGGAGACATTCTGGCAAAGGATAGAATGCTTCCCTCTATGAGGGAAAAAGATGTTATCGGTGTATTGGATGCAGGCGCCTACGGTCATGTTATGAGTTCTAATTATAATGGAAGGCTTAGACCGGCAGAGGTTCTGGTAAAAGAGGACGGGGAGGTCTGTCTTATCAGAAAACGGGATACGTTTGAAGATTTGGCGGGAAATTATGTTTTGCTGCCATAAACGGTTTATAGAAAAAGGAGGATTTCTCTCTGAAGGGCAGAGTGAAATCCTCCTTTTCTCATTGATTTAATTGTCTTCTTCTGTCATGGTATAGACCTGACGTTTTCTTGCCATTTCATCGCTTGCCAGATATTCATCATAAGTTGTGATCTTATCGATCAGTACGCCATTCGGAAGGATTTCCATAATACGGTTTGCTGTGGTCTGTACGATTTGGTGATCGTGGGAAGCAAACAGAATAACGCCGGGGAACTTGATCATTCCATTATTCAGTGCTGTTATGGATTCCATATCCAGGTGGTTGGTAGGCTCATCGAAGATCAGCACATTGGCACCGGAGATCATCATTTTGGACAAAAGGCATCTTACCTTTTCACCTCCGGAAAGAATGCGGACTTTCTTCACGCCGTCCTCACCGGGAAACAGCATACGACCAAGGAAACCGCGTACATAAGTGGCATCTTTGATTTCAGAATACTGTGTCAGCCAGTCAGCAATTGTCAAATCATTATCAAATTCTGCTGTATTATCCTTCGGGAAATAGGTCTGGGATGTGGTAACGCCCCATTTATAGGTTCCTTCATCCGGTTCCATTTCACCCATAAGGATTCTGAAGAGTACGGTTTTCGCCTGCTCGTTTCCGCCGACAAAGGCAACCTTGTCGTCATGACCAAGTGTAAAAGATATGTTGTCCAAAACTTTTACGCCGTCAATCGTTTTTGACAGACCATCTACCATTAACACTTCATTTCCGATTTCACGGTTGGGACGGAAATCAATATAGGGGTATTTTCGACTGGAAGGACGCATCTCATCCAGCTGGATTTTTTCCAGAGCACGTTTTCTGGAAGTGGCCTGTTTTGATTTGGAGGCATTGGCGGAGAACCTTGAAATGAACTCCTGTAATTCTTTGATCTTTTCTTCTTTTTTTCGGTTAGCTTCTTTCATCTGTTTGATGAGAAGCTGGCTGGACTCATACCAGAAATCATAGTTACCGGCATAGAGCTGGATTTTACCGTAATCGATATCTGCGGTATGTGTACATACCTTATTTAAAAAGTAACGGTCATGGGACACTACAATGACAGTATTCTCAAAGTTGATCAGGAACTCCTCCAGCCATTCGATGGCATCCAGGTCCAGGTGGTTGGTAGGCTCATCCAGAAGAAGAATATCAGGATTGCCGAACAGAGCCTGTGCAAGAAGAATTTTTACTTTCTGGCTTCCGGTCAGATCTCCCATGATGGAATAGTGGAGGTCTGTCTCAATGCCAAGGCCGTTTAAGAGCTGTGCCGCGTCAGATTCCGCTTCCCAGCCATTCATCTCGGCAAACTCACCTTCCAGCTCGCTGGCACGGATTCCGTCTTCATCGGAAAAATCCTCTTTGGCGTAGATCGCCTCTTTTTCTTTCATGATGTCATACAGACGTTTGTTGCCCATGATAACTGTGTCAAGTACCGGATAAGCATCATATTTGAAGTGGTCCTGCTGAAGGAAGGAGAGACGCTGTCCCGGTGTTATGGTGATATCACCGCTGGTTGTCTCCAGCTGACCGGAAAGGATCTTTAAAAATGTAGACTTGCCGGCACCATTGGCACCGATCAAACCATAGCAGTTTCCTTCCGTAAATTTGATATTGACGTCTTCAAACAGTGCTTTTTTACCGATTCGTAAAGTAACATTATTTGCTGCAATCATGTTAATCCCTCACTTTATAAAAATTTCACAATTTTCTTTGCGTAATCTCTTCCTATTTTACAGTAAAATGTGGAATTTGCAAGCATTTCTTTTAAAATACTTGATAAATTAAGTATACAAAGGTATAATGAACAGCGTTAAGAAAAAAGTGGGCAATCCCGGCCCGGTGCCGGTTTGGCAATATAAGTAAGAGAACAGTAAACGACAGGCAGATATGACTGCCGCAGACCTTGGTGTCTGACGGCTATGCCTCTTTGCATGGCGAGTTAATACCACAGAGAGCACAGGAAAGGAGCACAGGAAAATGCTGATTACAAGAGAATGCGACTACGCGGTGCGGATCGTCCGGGCACTTGCCGGAGGAGAAAAACTCTGCGTGAACCAGGTATGTGAAAAGGAGGAACTGACTCCTGCATTTGTATATAAAATTCTCAAAAAACTGGAAAAGGGAGATTTGGTGAAGAGCTACCGCGGAAGCAACGGGGGGTATGCTCTGAAAAAAGATATCGGTCAGATCACCCTGCTGGATATCTACCTTGCGGTTGAGCCTGAATTTTACATGATCGAGTGTATGAATCCCGATAAACCCTGTGTGAGAAACCAGGACGAGGAGGGCTGCAAGGTACACAAAGAGCTGTGCAGAATTCAGAAAAACCTGCTGAAAGAGCTCGGTTCAAGGTCAATCCGAGAAATTATGGAAGAAGAGTAGTCAGGATTTGTTTTTTTGGAAAAACATTCGACTTATTTTCGTTAAAAAATGGACATGCTTCGCGAATCGTGATATAATTTTGATAGACTTCGGGGAGCGAAGTGGAACATTGTTTATAACAATTTTCAAGGAGGAAAAAAACAAATGGCTAGAAAGATGAAAACCATGGATGGTAATCATGCAGCGGCTCATGCGTCTTACGCATTTTCCGATGTTGCAGCGATTTACCCGATTACCCCGTCATCTGTAATGGCAGAAGCTACAGACGAATGGGCAACACAGGGAAGAAAGAACATTTTCGGACAAGAAGTACAGGTTACTGAGATGCAGTCTGAGGCTGGTGCAGCAGGTGCTGTACATGGATCCCTGGCAGCAGGTGCCCTGACTACTACATATACCGCATCACAGGGTCTTCTGTTAATGATCCCTAATCTTTATAAAATCGCTGGTGAGCAGTTACCGGGTGTATTCAACGTATCTGCTCGTGCACTGGCAAGCCACGCACTGTCAATTTTCGGTGACCATTCCGATGTATACGCATGTCGTCAGACAGGATGTGCTATGCTCTGTGAATCTTCCGTACAGGAAGTTATGGACTTAACACCGGTTGCTCATATGGCATCTATCAAAGGTAAAGTTCCGTTTATCAACTTCTTTGACGGTTTCCGTACTTCTCATGAGATTCAGAAGATCGAGACATGGGATTACGAAGACTTAAAAGAGATGGTAGACATGGACGCTGTTGATGAATTCCGCGCACGCGCACTGAATCCTAACCATCCGTGCCAGAGAGGTTCTGCTCAGAACCCTGACATTTTCTTCCAGGCAAGAGAAGCATGTAATCCGTACTACGATGCTTTACCGGCAATCGTTCAGGAATACATGGACAAAGTAAACGCTAAGATCGGTACAGACTACAAACTGTTCAACTACTACGGAGCAGCAGACGCTGAGCACGTAATCGTTGCTATGGGTTCTGTAAACGATACAATTGAAGAGACAATCGATTACTTACTGGCAGCCGGCAAAAAAGTCGGTGTTGTAAAAGTTCGCCTGTACAGACCGTTCTGTGCTGACGCATTGATCGAAGCTATTCCGGAAACTGTAAAACAGATCACTGTTTTAGACAGAACAAAAGAACCGGGATCTCTGGGTGAGCCTTTATACTTAGACGTTGTTGCTGCATTAAAAGGAAGCAAATTCGATGCAGTTCCGATTATGACAGGACGTTACGGTTTAGGTTCCAAAGACACTACACCGGCTCAGATCGTTGCTGTATATGAGAACACAGAGAAGAAAAAATTCACAGTCGGTATCGTGGATGACGTTACAAATCTGTCTCTGGAAGTTGGTACTCCTATCGTTACAACACCGGAAGGAACCATCAACTGTAAATTCTGGGGTCTGGGCGCTGACGGTACAGTAGGTGCTAACAAGAACTCCATTAAAATCATCGGTGATAACACAGATATGTACGCACAGGCTTACTTTGACTATGATTCAAAGAAATCCGGCGGTGTTACAATGTCTCACCTGCGTTTTGGTAAAAAGCCGATTAAATCTACATACCTGATCAAGAAAGCAAACTTCGTTGCATGCCATAATCCGTCCTATGTAAGAAAATACAACATGGTTCAGGAATTGGTAGACGGCGGTACATTCCTGCTGAACTGTCCTTGGGACATGGAAGGCCTGGAAAAACATTTACCGGGACAGGTAAAAGCTTTCATTGCTAACCACAACATCAAATTCTATGTGATCGACGGTGTTAAGATCGGTATTGAGACAGGCATGGGCCCGACTCGTATCAATACAATCCTGCAGTCCGCATTCTTTAAACTGGCAGACATCATTCCGGAAGCTCAGGCTATCGACTTAATGAAAGCTGCTGCAAAAGCTACATACGGACGTAAAGGAGATGACGTAGTTGCTAAGAACTGGGCAGCTATCGATGAAGGTGCAAAACAGATCGTTGAAGTTCAGGTTCCGGAAAGCTGGAAATCTGCAGCAGACGAAGGTCTTGACCTGACTCATGCTGAGAACGGAAGAAAAGAAGTTGTAGACTTCGTTAATAACGTTCAGGCTAAAGTTACAGCTCAGGAAGGTAACTCCCTGCCGGTATCTGCATTTACAGAATATGTTGACGGTACTACTCCATCCGGAACATCTGCTTACGAGAAACGTGGTATTGCAGTAAATATCCCGGTATGGCAGCCGGAAAACTGTATCCAGTGTAACCGTTGTGCATACGTTTGCCCGCATGCATCTATCCGTCCGGTTGCTATGACAGAAGCTGAGGCAGCAAATGCTCCGGCAGCTCTTGACATGACTGGTATGAAAGAATATAAATTTGCTATCGCAGTATCCGCTCTTGACTGTACCGGATGCGGTTCCTGTGCAAATGTCTGCCCAGGCAAGAAAGGTGCAAAAGCCCTTGTTATGGAGAACATGGAAGCAAATGTGGAATCTCAGAAATTCTTTGATTACGCAGTATCTCTTCCGGTCAAAGAAGATGTTGTTGCAAAATTCAAAGAGACAACTGTAAAAGGTTCTCAGTTCAAACAGCCTCTGCTTGAGTTCTCAGGCGCTTGTGCAGGTTGTGGTGAGACACCATACGCAAAACTGATTACTCAGCTGTTTGGTGACAGAATGTACATTGCAAACGCAACAGGATGTTCCTCTATCTGGGGTAACTCCTCACCGTCTACACCGTACACTGTAAACGCAAAAGGACAGGGTCCTGCATGGGATAACTCCTTATTCGAGGACAACGCAGAGTTTGGTTACGGTATGTTACTGGCTCAGAACGCGATCCGCGGCGGCTTAAAAGAAAAAGTAGAATCTGTAATGGCAAGTGCAGAAGCTTCTGAAGAAGTGAAAGCAGCATGCAAAGAATGGTTAGATACCTACAACTGCGGTGCTACCAACGGTGCAGCTACTGACAAACTGGTTGCAGCTCTGGAAGGAATCGACTGCGATACCTGCAAAGATATCGTTAAGAAAAAAGACTTCCTGGCTAAGAAATCCCAGTGGGTATTCGGTGGTGACGGATGGGCTTACGATATCGGATTCGGCGGTGTTGACCACGTATTAGCAAGTGGAAAAGACATCAACATTATGGTATTCGATACAGAGGTTTATTCAAACACTGGCGGACAGTCTTCTAAAGCTACTCCGACAGGTGCTATTGCACAGTTCGCTGCAGGCGGTAAAGAAGTGAAGAAGAAAGACCTTGCTTCCATTGCTATGAGCTATGGTTATGTATATGTTGCTCAGATTTCCATGGGCGCAGACTTCAACCAGACTGTAAAAGCAATTGCTGAGGCTGAGGCATATCCGGGACCATCCCTGATCATCGCTTACGCTCCGTGTATCAACCATGGTATCAAGAAAGGCATGAGCAAAGCACAGACAGAGGAAGAACTGGCTGTTAAATCCGGATACTGGCACAACTTCCGCTTCAATCCGGAAGCAGAAAGCAAATTCACTCTGGATTCCAAAGAGCCGACAGAAGATTACCAGGCATTCCTGGATGGAGAGGTTCGTTACAATTCTCTGAAACGTTCCAATCCTGAAAAGGCTGCTAAACTCTTTGCTCTGAATGAGAAACAGGCTAAGGAAAGATATGAATATCTGAAGAAACTGGTTACTCTGTATGGAGATGCAGAGAACTAATTGATCGTTTCTTGGGAAATAAATGGCGGGCATCACGGTGGTGGTGCCTGCTTTTTTTGTTGTTTATTTAGGGCGGACGGAAGGAAGTGGGCGGTGGGGGAAGGGATTTGTGCAGCCTCGAGCAGGCACAAATCCCTTCCCTCTCCCCGCCTCATCCCGTCCCTTTCCCAACCGAAACAATCCCTTGTCATTCTTTTGGATTCATATTATACTGAAACGTATAAATAATAAGGAGGTCACACAATGGGTGATAATCTGATATGGGAAGACCGGAAGCATTTTATGTGGTTTCCATGGTCATTTACGAAATATTATATAGAGAATGAGAGACTGATGATAGAAGCCGGACTTTTGAAAACTACCCTGGATGAAACTCTTTTGTATAGGATCTTGGATGTGACGATGGTACAGACTCTGACAGGTAAAATCTTTGGGACCGGGGATTTGATCGTGAAGACCAAGGTGGACAGCAATCCTGAGATTGTGCTGAAGAATATTTCTGAGCCTAAGAAGGTGCGTTCCCTGCTCTCTGAACTGGTGGAGGACAGCAGACAGAGGAAAAATGTGGTGGGCAGAGAATTTTATGGGGAACACTCCTATGCGGATGAGAATGTGGATGAGGAAGACGAGTATTAATTTAAAATCAAGGGGAAGGCTATGAAGAAAATGAAAATCTGGGCGCACAGAGGAGCATCAGGGTATGCACCGGAAAATACCATGGAGGCGTTTTCCGAAGCGGTGCGGCGTAAAGCAGATGGTATTGAGCTGGATGTGCAGCGCTTATGGGAAACGTCTGGTTGTGGATGCGCTTCATCCTATATATGCGCATTTGCAGCATCCCGGTTTTCTGGAACAGTGTAGGGAGGAGAAGCTGCCTCTGCATGTGTGAACCGTGAATACAAAAGAACGCTTCCGGCAGATGCAGAAGGCCGGCGTGAATGCTGTGATCACCAATTTTCCGGATATACCATACTGGTGATTGTGTGGCGAAAAGCGTTATGGAAGGCGAAATGAACAGTCATAATAGAAATCTTCTCTTTTTTCCTCAAAAGGAGTATGGTATAATAAGCATATAAAAATGTAATTGGGGATTCATAAGAGGAGGTATGATTTATGGAAATGGAAGAAAGAATGTTTAAGGTATATGCATCCGGTGATGAGAAAATTCAGTTAAAGGTGATTCCGGGACATTTTGCAACCCCGCAGTCCCACATCAGTCATTATCTGGAGATGACGACAATGAAAACACGATGTGCGGAGGCTTCCAGGATTGCAAAATATCTTTCCACCAAATATGAGACTTCCACACCTGTGGACTCGATCATCTGTCTGGACGGGCTGGAGGTGGTGGGTGCATTTCTGGCGGAGGAGCTGGCAAAGGCCGGTGTTCTGTCCATGAATGCGCACAAAACTATTTATATTGTAACCCCGGAATTTAACGGTAACGGACAGCTAATGTTCCGCGACAATATTCAGCATATGGTACGGAACAGGAATGTTGTGATTCTGATGGGATCTATTACAACCGGTGAGACACTGCGGAAATGTATGGAGAGTATTCTCTATTACGGCGGTACCATTCAGGGTGTGTCTGCAATCTTCAGCGCAGTGAATAAAGTAGCAGGGCTGGATATCAATGCTGTGTTCTATAAAAAAGATGTTCCGAATTATCAGACGCACAAAGCCAGTGAATGCCCCATGTGTAAAACAGGCCAGAAACTGGATGCCATTGTAAACGGGTACGGTTATTCTAAATTGTAAAGGGGGAAAAATTTGAAAGGAAAATTCAGAAAGCTATGTCTGGCTGTGCTGGTACCGCTTCTGCTTTTGGCAGGATGCGGGCAGGGCAAAGAGCAGGCAAAGGAGCAGTCCCCGGAAGAACTTCTGAAAGAAGTGATTTCCAATCAGAAACAGTTCAAATCAGGGAAACTTCACATGACCATGAACTTTAAGGCTGCAGTGCCTCTTGAGGAGGCGCAGGAGCTGCTTGGTGACGTGCAGGAGTCTGCTATTCAGATGGATATGGATGCAGATATGGAGTTCCAGGAAGAGCGTATGCGCATGGACGGAGAATTGAATATGCAGATCATGTCCATGCAGATTCCGGTTCCTATTGAGAGTTATACGGTGAAGAGTGAAGACAAATACATCACGTATACAAAAAACGGGGAGGAATGGCAGAAGACGGAGATGGATGCTTCCAGCGGTAATATGGGTGCTCTTGTGTTCACCGGCCAGGAACTCTATCAGGGAATCCAGGAGGAGTCTCTGTCCATGACCGAGGAGACGCTGGAGCTGGACACTGAAAATTCCACTGAGTGCTATGTGATCCACGCATCCATAGGCGGTGAGGTGCTGAACAGTCTGTTTGATATGGCCAGTCAGGTCCCGGGTCAGGAAGATGTGTTGGGAGATTTCCAGGTGAATGATGAAAAAGTAAATCTGGATTTATATGTTGACAAGAAAGATAAAGAAATCATCCGGACCAGAATTGATATGAAACAGCTTATGGAAAAGATGATGTCAGATCTAACTGCCGAGGCAGGTACAGGCCAGACAATGAACATTGATAAATTTGAGCTGGCTGTTACCGTAAAATTACGTGGCGAAGCGGTGGAGGTGGAAATACCTCAGGAAGCGCTGGATGCGGCGTGACTGGGAATCAGGACAGAAGCTGTTGTCAGAATGCAGAGGCATTGACAGCAGCTTCTTTTTGCTGCCTTTATCACACTCAGTTGGAATAGCTGCAATCTTTGTTCTTTTTCCGTTTTATAATTTCAATAAATGTGGTAATATAAACAATAGAACGTACACTGCCGTAAATAGGCAGTAAATATAACCCATCAAGGAGGTTGACCATGAAAAAAGAAAATGTGCCGGCATACGAACTGGTTTCCTGCCAGGACATTCCGGATATTCACTCCAAAGGTTCACTATGGAGACATAAAAAAAGCGGTGCCAGAGTTATGGTGCTGGAAAATGATGATGAAAACAAAGTGTTCAATATAGCTTTCCGCACGCCGCCTGCTGACAGTACCGGTGTGGCCCATATTCTGGAGCACAGTGTCCTGTGCGGTTCCCAGAAATTCCCCTTAAAAGACCCTTTTGTTGAACTGGTGAAAGGCTCTTTGAACACTTTTTTAAATGCTATGACTTATCCGGACAAGACCATGTATCCGGTGGCAAGCTGCAATGATGCGGATTTTAAGAATCTGATGCATGTATATCTGGACGCTGTCTTTTTCCCGAATATCTATGAGAGAGAAGAAATCTTCCGACAGGAAGGCTGGCATTATGAGCTGGAGGATGTGGACGGACCTCTTAAATTAAACGGCGTTGTTTATAATGAGATGAAGGGGGCATTCTCCTCACCGGAGGAAGTGCTGGACCGGGAGATTTTCAATTCCCTGTTTCCCGATACACCTTACGGTGTGGAGTCAGGCGGAGACCCGTCTGTGATCCCGGAACTGAAGTATTCCGAGTTCCTTTCTTTCCACAGCCGCTATTACCATCCGGCCAACAGCTATATTTATCTGTATGGAAATATGGATATGGAGGAGCGGATGAACTGGATGGACAGGGAGTATCTGTCTAAATATGATGAGATTCCCGTCAATTCAGCGATTCCGAGACAAAAGCCCTTTGATCAGGCAAAGGAAATCATCATGGAGTACCCCATCTCTGAAAATGAGCCTGTGGAGGAAAATTCTTATCTTTCCTACAATGTGGTAGTGGGGGACAGTCTGGATGTGGAACAGTGCACTGCATTTGAAATCCTGGATTATACCCTACTCTCCGCACCGGGAGCACCGCTGAAGCAGGCGCTTCTGGATGCAGGTATGGGAAAAGATATCCTTGGCTCTTACGATGACGGGATTTACCAGCCGTTTTTCTCCATTGTGGCGAAGAATGCGAAACCGGAAAATAAGGAGGCTTTTGTAAATCTTATTCAGGATACACTCAGAAAGATCGTAAAAGAAGGAATTGACAAAAAAGCCATTGCCGCGGGAATCAATTTCCTGGAATTTCGTTTCCGTGAGGCGGATTTTTCTTCCTTCCCCAAGGGGCTTATGTACGGCATTGATGTGTTTGACAGCTGGCTGTATGATGATGATATGCCTTTTGACCATCTGAAAAAACTGGATATCTTTGAGAGCCTGAAGCAGAAGGCAAAAGAGGGATATTTTGAAACGCTGATAGAACAGTATCTGCTGGACAATCCCCACGCGTCTGTTGTTGTAGTCAACCCGAAACGCGGACTTGCCGCCCAAAGGGATAAAGAGCTGGAAGAAAAGCTTGCCGCTTATAAGGCATCTCTGCCTGCGGAAGCAGTGGAAAAGATTGCGGCAGACACAAAACATCTGAAAGAATACCAGGATGAACCGGAGACGGAGGAGGCTCTCAAGAGTATCCCCATGCTGGAGCGCTCAGATATAGGAACCGAGACGGTTAAGATACACAATAAACCGGGATATGTGGATGACACACTGGTTCTGCACCATGTTCTGTACACCAATGGAATCGGTTATCTGACACTGCTCTTTGATGTGAAAAAAGTACCGGAGGAGCTGATTCCCTATATGGGAATCCTGAAGTCCGTACTGGGATATGTGGACACGGAAAACTACAGCTATGCAGACCTGTTTAATGAGATCAATGCCAACAGCGGCGGGATTTTATTTGGCCTGCAGGTATTCGGAGATTCCAAGAATAATCAGAATACCAGACAGATGCTGGGAATCAAGGCAAAAACACTATACAGCGGACTGCCCTTTGTCTTCTCCATGATCAAAGAGATTATCTGCACATCGAAAATGGATGACACCAAGCGTCTCTATGAGATCATTGCAAAAATGAAATCCAGGCTTCAGATGAGTATGACCAGCGCCGGACACAGCACGGCAGTAATGCGCGCTACGTCCTATTTCTCAGGAAACGCGTATTTCCAGGAGAAAATCGCGGGAATCGACTTTTACCAGTTCATTGACGGAATTGAAAGCCATTTTGAGGAGGAAAAGGGAAAAGTAATAGAAAACCTGAAGCTACTTATGAAGATGATCTTCCGTCCTGAAAATCTGACAGTCAGCTATACGGCGGACCAGGAGGGCTATAAAGGGCTTGAGTCAGAGGTACGCGGTCTGAAAGAAATGCTGCACACCGAGAAGGTGGAACTGGCAGAAGAAAAGCCGGATTATCAGGTGAAGAATGAAGGCTTTAAAACATCAGGCCAGGTGCAGTACGTGGCAGCAGCAGGCAATTTCCGGGAGGGCGGCTTTGAATACACAGGCTGTCTGCGTATTTTAAAGGTGATCCTCAGTTATGAGTATCTCTGGATGAATGTGCGCGTGAAAGGCGGTGCCTATGGCTGCATGAGCAATTTCAGAAGGAGCGGTGACAGTTTCCTGGTTTCCTACCGGGACCCGAACTTATCCAAAACACTGGAAGTGTTCTGCAATACTCCGGACTTTATCCGCGGCTTTGAAGCAGATGAGAGAGAGATGACAAAATATATCATTGGTACGGTCAGCGAACTGGATACGCCCATGACCCCATCCTCAAAAGGTGTACTGTCCCTGGAAGCATGGTTCAGCGGCATCACGGAGGAGGATCTGAAAAAAGAGCGGATGCAGATCCTGAACGCCCAGCCGGAGGATATCCGTGCACTGGGGGACGTGGTAGCGTGTGTGCTGGATCAGAACCGTATCTGTGTTATCGGAAGTGAAGAGAAAATCGAGCAGGAAAAAGAACTGTTTCTGGAAGTGAAACACCTGCTGTAACGAAGGAGAATATATGAAAACAGACTACAAATCAGGATTTGCGGCGATCATCGGACGGCCAAACGTGGGTAAATCCACACTGATGAACCATCTGATCGGACAGAAGATTGCCATCACATCCAGGAAACCTCAGACAACCAGAAATAAGATCCAGACTGTTTACACCTGTGAGGAGGGCCAGATCGTCTTTTTGGATACACCAGGAATCCACAAGGCAAAAAACAAGCTGGGTGAATATATGGTAAATGTGGCGGAGCGCACCTTCAAGGACGCGGATGTGATTCTCTGGCTGGTAGAGCCCACCACTTTTATCGGAGCCGGGGAGCGCCACATTGCAGAGCAGCTGAAAAACTGTAAACTGCCGGTGATCCTGGTTATCAACAAGGTGGACACCGTAAAGAAAGAGGAAGTGCTGAGTTTTATCGACGCATACCGGAAGATCATGGATTTTGCGGAGATCATACCCGCTTCTGCACTGAGAGGGCAGAACCTGGAAACCGTGATCCAGAGTATTTTTAAATATCTGCCTTACGGGCCGCAGTTCTATGATGAAGACACTGTTACAGACCAGCCTCAGCGGCAGATCGTGGCTGAGATGATCCGGGAGAAAGCGCTGCGGACGCTGGAGGAGGAGATTCCTCACGGGATCGCTGTTACCATTGATACTATGAAGGAACGTCCGGGCGGGAATCTGGTGGATATAGAAGCAACCATCATCTGTGAGCGGGAATCCCACAAGGGAATCATCATTGGCAAGCAGGGTGTTATGCTGAAGAAGATCGGCAGCGCGGCACGCTTTGAGATTGAACGGATGCTGGAGCAGAAGGTGAACCTGAAGCTCTGGGTAAAAGTGAAAAAAGACTGGAGAGACAGTGACTATCTGATCAAGAATTTCGGATACGATAAAAAAGAGATATGACAGATACAGTGCAGGTGACCGGCATGGTGTTATCCTCCATGCCGGTGGGGGATTTTGATAAAAGGCTGGTGCTTCTCACAAGAGAACGCGGAAAAATAACGGTATTTGCAAAGGGAGCGAGGCGGCAGAACAGCTCCCTTCTTGCCGTGGCAAATCCCTTTGTATTCGGCACCTTCTCTGTCTATGAGGGGAGAACCAGTTATCAGATGAAATCAGCCTCTGTGCTGCATTACTTCACGGAGCTGGCTTCCAGGCAGCCGGGGGTCTATTATGGATTTTACTTTCTGGAATTTGCGGATTACTATGCCAGAGAATATACCGATGAGAAGGAAATGCTGAATCTGCTCTTTGTCACGTTAAAGGCTTTGGTCAGCGGGAAGATTGACAATAAACTCATACGCTGCATTTTTGAACTGAAGGCAATGGTCATCAACGGAGAATATCCCAACCTGTTTGAGTGCATGAAATGCGGAAAGAAAGAGGAGATTTACTGGTTTTCGACAGAAAGATCAGGTGTCTTCTGCGATAACTGCATAGACCAGAAGGACAGATATAAGAGTATCCGCCTGGATGCATCCTCTCTGTATGCCCTGCAGTTTATTGCGGCATCTGAGATTTCCAGACTCTATACCTTCACGGTGAGGCCGGAGGTACTGAAAACCATGCAGAAGGTCATGCGGGAATACACAGGAAAATACATAGACAAAAAGATGAAAAGCCTGCAGGTACTGGAAGTGATGGAGGGAATATAGCAAGAAATCCCTATTTTAACACATTTTCAGGCAGATAGAGGTTGAAAAGAAGGAATATTACGGTTATAATGTTACTATTCGCAGCGTCATAATACAGTTTATAAGACTATGGCAGGCGGACAGCCTTGAATCGAAAAGAAATAGGTAACTGCTGACCATGCCAAAGAGCAGAGGCAGCAGAAATAGATGAAAGTCGAGGAGATAACACGATGGAAAAGACCATGGAAAAAATCGTAGCACTTGCCAAATCCAGAGGATTCGTATATCCGGGTTCTGAAATTTACGGCGGACTTGCCAACACCTGGGATTACGGCAACCTTGGCGTGGAGCTGAAGAATAATGTGAAAAAGGCCTGGTGGAAAAAGTTTATTATGGAAAGCCCCTACAATGTAGGTGTGGACTGCGCAATCTTGATGAACCCGCAGACATGGGTGGCCTCCGGTCATCTGGGCGGTTTTTCCGATCCGCTGATGGACTGTAAAGAGTGTCATGAGCGTTTCCGCGCGGATAAGATCATTGAGGATTTCTGTGCCGAAAAAGGGATTGCCATTGAGGGCAGCGTGGATGCCTGGAGCCAGGAGAAGATGATGGAGTTCATTGAGGAACACCAGATTCCATGTCCTACCTGCGGCAAGCATAATTTTACAGATATCCGTCAGTTCAACCTGATGTTTAAGACCTTCCAGGGCGTTACAGAGGATGCAAAGAATACAGTATATTTAAGACCTGAGACTGCACAGGGTATTTTCGTAAACTTTAAGAATGTACAGAGAACCTCCAGAAAGAAACTGCCGTTTGGTATCGGTCAGGTGGGAAAATCCTTCCGTAACGAGATCACACCGGGAAACTTTACCTTCCGTACCCGTGAATTTGAGCAGATGGAGCTGGAATTTTTCTGTAAGCCTGATACAGACCTGGAGTGGTTTGCTTACTGGAAACAGTTCTGCCTTGACTGGCTGCACAGCCTGGGCCTGAAGGATGAGGAAGTGCGCTACCGCGACCATGACAAGGAGGAACTGAGCTTCTACAGCAAGGCTACCACAGACGTGGAATTCCTGTTCCCCTTCGGATGGGGCGAGCTGTGGGGTATTGCGGACAGAACAGACTATGACCTGACACAGCATCAGAATGTATCCGGCCAGGATATGACATATTTTGATGATGAGACAAATGAAAAATATATTCCTTATGTGATTGAGCCGTCATTGGGAGCGGACCGTATGGTTCTGGCATTCTTGTGCAGTGCATATGATGAGGAAGTTCTGGATGCAGAGAGAAATGATGTGCGTACCGTGCTGCACTTCCATCCGGCCCTGGCACCTGTGAAGATCGGTGTTCTGCCTCTGTCCAAAAAGCTGAACGAGGGCGCAACCAAAATCTATCAGGAGCTGTCCAAACTGTATAACTGTCAATACGATGACAGGGGTAATATCGGCAAACGTTACCGCCGTCAGGATGAGATCGGTACACCGTTCTGCGTGACATATGACTTTGAATCTGAGACAGACGGAGCGGTTACTGTGCGTGACCGTGACACCATGGAGCAGGAGAGAGTAAAGATCGAAGACCTGAAAGCTTATTTTGAGGAAAAAATGGCCTTTTAACGATTGCTGAAAGAATAGATATGCTGCTGTATCCGGCCGGTGACGGGCGGTACAGCAGCTTCTGTTATATACGGGGAAAGAGGTGCAGAAAAAATGGCCAGTATCAGAGACGTGGCAAAACAGGCCGGTGTGGGCGTGGGAACTGTTTCCCGAGCCTTGAATGGAACCGGTTACGTATCGCCGGATACGAAAAAGAAAATTGAAAAGGCAGCCGAGAAGCTGGGATATACGCCCAATGAGCTTGCGAGAAATCTGTACAGGAACCGGACCGGCATTGTAGGAGTCATGGTCCCTGACCTGGACCATCCTTTTTTCTCCTGCCTGGCAAAACATATAGAGATGGAGCTTTACCGCCAGGGGTATAAGACCATGATCTGCAATACTATAGGCATCAGCGACAGAGAGAAGGATTACCTGGATATGCTGGACAGGAATATTGTGGACGGCATCATCACAGCAGCCCATTCCCTGGACGAGGAGGAATACCTGAAGCGGAAGAAACCCATTGTCTCCGTAGACCGGGAATTTGGCCCCGGTATCCCTCTTATCGGCAGTGATCATGCCATGGGAGGGCGCATGGCGGCAGAACTGCTTTTAAAGAACGGATGCAGGAAAGTGCTGCAGATATCCGGTGTTGCCCCGGGCGTTGCCGCCCAGGAGCGCCACAGTGTCTTTAAAGAAGTCATGCAGAAACAGGGCGTGGAGATACTTAACATGGTTATGGACTGGAATGTGTTTGACTGGAACGCCCATTATACGGGAATGGAAAAGTTTCTGGAGGAACACCCTGACATTGACGGTGTGTTCGGCGGGGATATGGCTGCCATTGCCTGTATGAACGCAGTGCTGCAGAAGGGGATCCGGGTGCCGGAGGATATAAAAATCATAGGATTTGACGGCATGGATGTGACACGCATGGTATATCCAAGACTGACAGCTGTTCGGCAGAATGTACAATTATTAGCGGAGCTCTGTGTGAATACCCTTCTCGATCTGGTGGAGGAGAGGAAAGGCGTGCCTCACAGACAGGTTTTGGATGTGGAAATGCAGTTCGGCGGGACGACACTGTGACAAAGTTCTGAATTGGTGTTGCGGATAACTCATAAAAACGACTTTTGGGTTTTGGATAAATTTCATATAAAAAATGGGAAGAGACCTTCGTTTGTGCATGTTGCACAATAAAAACGGGGGCCTTTTTTTGTGTCTTATGGATTCGTACAGAAAAGCACTTGACAAAACCGTCAAACCGTCCTATACTCATATACATGGAACGGGTTCCATAAAATGTTCCAATAATACCTATATAAATAGGCGAAAAATGCTATACATTAAGGGAAAGAATTATAGAACCGGTTTTATAAAGTGCCATACAGGAGGCGAAAATATGATACAAACAGGTGAGTATACATGTCTGGAGATCATGACCAGAACAGTGGAAGGAAAAAAAGGATATGTGGTTCTGAGAGACGCAGAGGGCAGAGAGAACAGATATGAGGCAGGGAAGAAGTATTATCAGTGGCTGAAAATCCCTGTGGAAAGACAGAGCAGTTACGAACTGACAAGCCGGGATGCGGAAATATCACTAGCGTATTTAAGCGGCTGTGAAAATATCCTGGAAAAGGGGATCTGCTTCATAGAACCTGCAGACGGGGGAATTAGTCTGAGCAGCCGGGAAGCGGCAGCCTATTATGACACACCCTATCGGGAACAATATCACTTTGCGCCGTGGAAGAACTGGATGAATGACCCCAATGGCCTTTGCTGGTATCAGGGATATTATCATATGTATTATCAGTACAACCCCCATGGTCAGGAATGGTCCAACATGTACTGGGGGCACGCAGCCAGCCCGGACCTGGTCCACTGGACACATCTTCCCGTTGTTCTGGAGCCACAGAAGGAGGTGTTGGAACAGGCAGATATACGAAAAGGGGGAGCCTTTTCAGGAAGTGCGGTGGTGCTGGACGATGAAACGGTTTTCTATCTGACCAGACATCTGGGACCCATGGAGGACGGAGAGGAGACCGTGCAGCAGCAGTGGATGACCAGAAGCCGGGATATGCTGGAATTTGAACCGGAGAAGCTGGTGATCGGGGAGCATCCCGTGGGAGCATCCTTTGATTTCAGGGACCCTAAGGTATTAAAAGTCGGTGATGTGTGGTACATGGTCCTGGCAAGTGCTGTGGATGGGCAGGCAGCCATACTGCTGTACCGGTCTGAAGATATGGAGCACTGGGATTACGTGAAACCCCTGGTTACGGAGCCGGAAGAAGGTGTGCGCTGCTTTGAATGCCCTGACTTTTTCCCTCTGGATGGAAGTTTTACTGCGTGGGGAGCACTTATGTGCCACAGGGATGTGTACGGCAGATATCAGATGTCCCGTTATTACATAGGAGAATTCAGGGATGAGAATTTTACCGTGAAGAGCACAGGATGGTTTGATTTCGGGAGCAACTGCTATGCCATGCAGAGCTTTGAGCACGAGGGAAGAAGAATCGCCATTGGTTGGATCTCGGATTTTTACGGCGAACATGTGGAAGTGGAGAACGGCGCCTATGGGAGCATGACCATTCCAAGAGTGCTGCATGTAAAGAATGACAGGCTTTATATGACTCCGGCGGAGGAGATCTATACGCTGAAGAGTGAGCGGCTCTATACGGGAGAAAAGGAAAATATCCATCTGGAACACATAGCGGGAAACAGTTTTTATGCGGAGATCACCTTTTCGGAGAATACGGATTTTAACCTGCTGCTGGGCAGGGATGGGAAGAAAGAGATACGTTTTATAAAAGAAAAAGACTTTGCGGGAATCCGCACATCCGGTGTGAAAAGTGAGGGAATCTCGTTTCCCGCAGACGTGGATATGGTAAGGGATATGGAGATATTTGTGGACAGAAGAGCAGTGGAAATCTTTATAAACGGCGGGGAGGCAGCAGGCACCAAGCTGTTTTACAACTCCGGCACAGAAGGGTGTTTTGTACTGGAAGCGGAGAGACCTGAGGCAGTAACACGGGCAGAAGTTACAAAGATGCAGTCAGTCTGGCAGTAACAGCAGTGAGAAGGGAGAGAGGGAAATGAAAAAACGGGCAGTTGCCATACTTCTTGCAGCAACAGTGGTATCTACTATGATATCCGGCTGTGGAAATGCAAAGGAACGGGTGAATAAAGACGGAGAGTCTGTGATCACCATCTGGAGTCCCAGTGACGAACCGGCCATTGAAGAGTGGTGGGAAGAAAAAATCAATGCTTTTAATGCGGAGCACAAGGGAGAAATCCATCTGAAAAGGGAAGCTATTGTTCGTGCGGATTCCTATGCTTATGAGGACAAGGTAAACGCGGCGATTACCTCCAAGGACCTGCCGGATATCCTGTATGTGGACGGACCGACGGTTTCCGTATACGCGGCCAATGATATTATTATCCCCTTGGATGATATGTTTGCAAAAGAGGACTGGGATGACTTTCTGGATTCCACTAAAAATCAGGGTACTTACGATGGGAAAATCTACGCCATCGGCGCAACAGAAAGTTCCGTAGCCCTCTATTACAACCGGGATATGCTTGACGAGGCAGGGATTAAGGCACCGGATAAGCTGGAGGATGCCTGGACCTGGTCCGAGTTTGCGGATGTAGCCGGGAAGCTTACAAAAGACGGTGTGATGGGCACCAACATCATTATGGATAAAGGGGAAGGTCTTCCTTATGTGCTGGAGCAGTTCTGGATCTCCAACGGCACGGATTTTGTCAGTGAGGACGGCAGCAAAGCGGATGGCTATATCAACAGCCAGGCCGGTGTGGAGGCAGCCACGTTTCTGAATGAACTGATTCAGAACGGATATGCCAATCTGGACCCCATCCAGAAGGAATTCCACAACGGAAGGGCAGCCACAATGCTGGGAGGCTCCTGGGAAGTCGCTACACTGGAAAAGGATTATCCGGATCTGAATTGGGGAGTTACTTATTTCCCCGTTGCGGACAACGGCGGAACACCTACTTCTCCCACAGGAGACTGGGCAGCAGCCGTGACCAGGGATACACAGGACAGAGAGGCAGTGCAGGAGGTTATGAATTACCTGTTCTCAGAGGACAATGTGACCACCTACGCCAAGGCAATCTCGAAACCGCCCACAAGACAGTCAAGCTATGAAGTGCTCACAGAGTATAACGAATACCCACGCTCTCTTTTTAAAGAGCAGCTTATGGAGACAGGACATCCAAGGCCGAGAACGCCTTCCTACAGTGTGCTCTCCGCAGGATTTTCAGAGGCCATGGTGAACATTTTCACAGGTGTGGACCCGAAAGAAGCGCTTGATAAGGTGGCGGAAGATACGGATAAGGATTACAACAAGTATTATGCGGATGAAGATTGATCCGGGGAGGAGGAGAAAGATGGAAAAAGCCATTAACAAACGCAGTGAAAAGAAAGCAGCATACCTGTTTGTCATTCCGGCAGTGATCCTGCTGGCGGCATTTCTGATATATCCTGCACTGCAGACAGTCAGATATGCCTTTACCGATTACAATATTATGAGGCCCGACCATATTAAGTTCTGTGGATTTAACAACTTTACAGAGCTGTTTGGGGACGGGGATTTCTGGAAGGCGGTTACCAATACTCTTCATTTTACCGCGCTGGTCGTACCCTTTCAGACGGTTCTGGCACTGGCGCTGGCCATGCTCATATCGTCCAAAAGAAAAGGTGTCTCCATTTTCCGAGCAGCATATTTCAGCCCTCAGGTCACCTCCATGGTTGTTGTGGCGATTCTCTGGACCGTGCTCTACAACTCTAACCCGGACAGCGGACTTTTAAATGCGCTGTTGGTAAAACTGGGAATGGAGCCCTGCGGATTCCTGAATGATCCAAAGACATCCATGAACTCCATTATCTTCATGTCAGCATGGCAGGGAGCCGGTTACCAGATGATGATCTTTTTAGCCGGGCTTCAGGGGATTCCGAAAGAACAGTATGAGGCAGCTTCCATTGACGGTGCAGGCAGATTAAAAAGCTTCCTTTATGTCACCCTGCCGGGTCTGAAAAATGTGATCAAATACGTGATCATGATCACAGTCATCCAGGCAATGAAACTGTTCACACAGCCATATGTCATGACAAAAGGCGGCCCCCAGAATTCTACCAGGACCATGGTATATTACGTGTATGAACAGGGCTTCCAGAAGCGTAACTTCGGATATGCCTGTGCAGTGGCTGCAGTTTTCTTCGTCATTGTGGTCATATTGTCACTGGGCATGAAGAAACTGATCAAAGCGGATTAGAAAGGAGCGGAAAACTATGACACAGAAACAGAGAACCCGTCTGGGAAACGCAGTATTTTACATAGGGAATACGCTGGTTGCGCTGATCTTCGTATCCCCTCTCATCTGGATGATATCCTCATCCCTGAAGCCGGAAGCAGGTATTTTTAAGGGACTGAATTCTCTGCGTACGTTTATACCCACGGGAGCGTCCCTGAGCAATTATCTGGAGGTGTTCCAGAGGATTGACATGTGGAAATTTATCTGCAACAGTTTGTTTTATGTCTTTGTCATTGTGGTGCTGGATCTGTTTATCAACTCCATCTGCGGTTACGCGCTGGCAAAGTTTGAGTTTAAAGGGAAGAATCTTCTTCTGACGCTGGTGATCAGCCTTATGGTATTTCCTCCGGAGGCCATTATGCTTCCTATGTACAGGGAGATGGCTGACTTGGGATGGATCAACCAGTGGGCAGCGCTTGTGGTTCCCTTTGTGGCAAAATGTTTCAGCATCTATATGTTCCGCCAGTTTTTCCTGGATGTGCCGAATGACCTTTTAGAGGCAGCAGCCATTGACGGATGCGGCCCGGTGAAAACCTTTTTCCGGATCGTCATGCCTATTTCAGGAACCGTGTATGCCACTGTGCTGATCCTTGATTTTGTAGCGCACTGGAACGACTTTATGTGGCCTCTGCTCGTGGTGACAGGTGAGGAAAAGAGAACCATCCAATTGGCGATTCAGACCTTCTTTGGATCCAAACCGATCAACTACGGACCGATTATGGCTTCGCTGACGATCTCGGCGATCCCCATGCTGATCATGTTCATTGTACTGCAGAAATACTATGTGGAGGGAATCGCTTCCACGGGTATTAAAGGATAAGAAAATATTTGCTGTTTCTCCGCCTGTCGTATATAATATGGGAAGAAATATATCAGGCATGGGAGGAGGCAGATATGGAATTTAACGAAAAGCTGCAGCAGCTCAGGAAACAGAATAATATGACACAGGAACAGCTTGCGGAGAAACTTTATGTGTCCAGAGCGGCTGTTTCCAAGTGGGAGAGCGGAAAGGGGTACCCGAATATTGAATCCCTGAAAGCCATATCAAAATTATTTTCTGTATCCATAGATGACTTGCTGTCCGGCAATGAGTTATTGACCCTGGCGGAAACGGAAAACAGGACAAATATCAATACCATATACGGTTTGATGTTTGGAATATTGGATCTTGCTGTATTGATTTTTTTCATTCTTCCGCTTTTCGGTGAGCGTGAAGCGGATTATATCCATATGGTGACACTACTTTCCAATACGACGATTCCCGGCGTTATCAAAACAGTTTATTATATTGTGCTCATATCTATGGCGGTCTTTGGTGCTTTTGAGATATGGATACAGCGTTTTAAGGATGAGAGGAAAATGCATATCTGCAGTACCTGTTCTATCTGGCTGCACGCGCTGACCATTTTGGTTTTTGCCGTGTCCCAGGAGCCTTATGTGACTGTACTCTTATTTATGCTGTTCATGGTTAAAGTGGTTTTGCTGATAAAGAAAAGCAGTATGAAATAGCCTGTAATACAGGGAAAAAGCCCGTGATACGAAAAGTATCATGGGCTTTTTTGCGTTGTGACGACAGGTTTCTTGCTCTTTTGGGCATGAGAGGACAATAATACAGGTGCAGTCTGCAGAAAACAAGATTATAGAGAAAAGAGGAAAAACGATGAGTACAAAAAATAAGAAGAAATTTATTTTAACAGTAGTTTTATTTATGCTGTTCGCAGCCTTCACTGTTCTTACTGCAAAAGTAGATGTAAAACCCATTGGGCCGAAAGAATCGGAAGTGGGTCTGGCATCGCTCAATCAGTTCGTATTTCAATTGTCCGGAGTAAATCTTTTTTGGTATCATTTGACGGACTGGCTGGGTGTCATTGCCGTACTGACTGCTGTCGGATTTGCTGTTTTGGGAATGTATCAGCTTGTCAAAAGAAGGAGTTTATTTCAAGTTGACTATCGCATTTTGCTGCTTGGTGTTTATTATATTCTGGTTTTGGCGGTCTATATTTTATTTGAAAATTTTGTGATCAATTGGAGACCGGTTATTCTTCATAAAAGTCTGGAGGCATCCTATCCCTCATCCCATACAATGATCGTGATCTGCATTATGGGTACAGCCATGATGCTGTTTCACCATCTGCTTGCAGGAAAAAAGATATGGTTACGGATCGCGGACGGCATTTCCCTCCTTTTAATGGGGGTGACTGTGGCCGGAAGGCTGATATCCGGGGTTCACTGGTTTACAGACATTCTGGGCGGTTTGATACTTTCAGGTGCAATGCTTATGCTGTACAGTTCCATGGTGTCCTTTGCAGATGAGAAAAGAAAACGGCGCACACAAAAGGGGTAAACTTAAAAATAATGGAATAATTTGGCATAGTATGTTGTAAAATATAGACAATTCCTGTCAAACACAGTATAATAAGATTATATTTTATTCCATGCAAAGAAATAACCTGCCGGATACGGCACGGCATTTACATAAAAGCGCCGCACCGGTTCCGACAGAGAATAAGGGGAATCGAGGGGAGATACACATGGATGAACTGGAAGAGGCACGCAGAAAAGAGAGAGAAAAAGACAGGAAACGGGAAGCGCTCAGGCTGAAACGTGAAGAGGAACTGAAGAAAAAGTTTATACGCACAGGGATAATCGCCGCGGCTGTGCTCCTGTGTGTGATCTTGGGAGTGGTATCTGCAGTCCGGTATTCAAAGGCAAAAGCCGCCGCAGGCGCTGCGGAGAAAAAGAAGCAGCAGGAAGCAGCACTTGAAAAAGAACAGCAAGAAAATATCATAGATTTTCTGGCAGTGGGAGACAATATCGCCCATCTGGGCATGAGGGAATCCGGCATGAGAGAGTCAGGAGACTGGAACTATGATGCCATTTACCAGCCTGTGAAGGAAGAGGTGGAGGCGGCAGATCTGGCGCTGGTCACACAGGAGACGGTATTTGTGGAAAACCGTGAGGATATATCCGGCTATCCGGCTTTCGGAACACCGCCGGAATTCGGTGACGCACTGGTGAATACAGGATTTGACGTGGTGGCCCATGCCACCAATCACATTCTGGACAAGGGGACGGATTCCGTTGCCTATACGATGAGATGGTGGAAGGAAAAACATCCGGATACCCAAATATTGGGCATCCATGAGAGTCAGGAGGACGCGGATACCGTCACGGTGGTGCAGTGTAAAGCCTTAAAACTGGCTATGCTTGACTACACCTACGGGCTGAACGATATCCCTCTTGCTGAGGATAAATCCTATATGATCGATGTCTTTGATGAAGGACAGGCCAGAGCGGATATCAAAAAGGCAAAGGAATTGGCAGATGTGGTCATTGTGGTCATGCATGTGGGGGAGGAATATGTGCAGGACGTGGATGAGCAGACAAGGCAGTGGGTGGATTTGTTTCTGGAGGAGGGAGTGGACATTGTCATCGGTTCCCATCCCCATGTGATCCGTACCATGGAGACATTGACCGGTGAGGATGGACATAAAATGCTCGTCTATTATTCCCTGGGGAATTTTACCTCCACACAGAACGACCTGCCAAGCCTTCTGGGAGCCATGGCAAAGATCAGGATCAAAAAGGATGTAAAAACAGGAGCCATACAGATTCCGGAACATGAATTTATTCCGCTGCTCATGCACTATAATCATGACAGCCGTACCTATGGTATTTACAAGCTGGATGACTATACACAGGAGCTGGCAGACCAGCATACAGCCAATGAGAGAAATCCGGGTGAGTTTTCCATTTCGTATTACAAGGACCTCTTTGTGCAGATCAAGGCAAAGGGGAATGATGACGGAATTTGATGTATTGTGCAAAAAGTACAAAAAAACAAGAACATAATGTAAATTAATATGCAAAAAATCCAGAAGGGCCTTGCTACTTCCGGATTTTTTTGCTATAATAGTCGTCAGTGGTAATGAAATACAAGGAGGACGAAGCAAAATGGCAAAAAAGAGAAATATCATTGTAGGACAGTCAGGTGGACCCACATCCGTTATCAACTCCAGTCTTGCAGGCGTATATAAAAACGCGATCGAGAGAGGCTTCGACAAGGTATACGGCATGCTTCACGGAATTCAGGGACTTTTGGACGAACAGTACGTAGACCTTTCCACACAGATTCATTCCGAGCTGGATATCGAGCTGCTGAAGAGAACACCGTCCGCATTCTTAGGTTCCTGCCGGTTTAAAATGCCGGAGATTCACGAAGATAAGGCAATCTATGAAAAGATATTTGGGATTCTGAATAAGCTGGATATTTATGCGTTTATTTATATCGGCGGAAATGATTCCATGGATACGATCAAGAAATTATCCGATTACGCAATTTTGACAGGACAAACCCAGAAGTTTCTGGGAGTGCCCAAGACCATTGACAATGATCTGGCTCTGACGGACCATACACCCGGTTTCGGAAGTGCTGCCAAATATATCGGAGCATCCACAAAAGAGGTGATCCGCGATGCACAGGGCCTGACATATAAGAAAAACATGATCACCATTATGGAGATCATGGGACGTAATGCCGGATGGCTGACCGGTGCCACAGCTCTTGCGAAGACAGAGGACTGTGACGGTCCGGATCTGATCTATCTTCCGGAGGTTGCCTTTGATATTGAGCGGTTCTTATATAAAGTCAAAGAATTGTTGAAGAAGAAATCTTCCATCGTCATCGCAGTCTCAGAGGGCATCAAACTGGCTGACGGCCGTTATGTATGTGAGCTTGGCAGCGTGGGAGATTATGTGGATGCCTTCGGCCACAAGCAGCTTCAGGGAACCGCTACATACCTGGCTAATTTCCTGGCAGCGGAGTGCGGCTGTAAGACAAGGGCCGTTGAACTCTCCACACTCCAGAGAAGTGCTTCCCATATGGCATCCCGCGTGGATATTGACGAGGCATTTATGGTAGGCGGTGCTGCCGTGAAAGCCGCAGATGAGGGTGACACAGGCAAGATGGTAGTGATCGACCGCGTGTCCGATGACCCGTACATGAGCGCCACTGGTATCTATGATGTACACAGGATCGCCAACGAAGAGAAACTGGTTCCGAGGGCATGGATGAACAAGGACGCCACTTATGTGACAAAAGATTTTGTGGACTATGTAAAACCGTTGATCCAGGGAGATTACCAGCCGATCATGGTAAACGGTCTGCCAAGACATCTTGTGCTGAAGATGAAACGGAAATAGAACGGTTATTGATTTTTGGGAAAAGAGAAGGTATTAAAATATATAAGCCAGCCGTATCAATGTTTGGGGAAACATTGATATGGCTGGTTTTCTCTGGCTGATATGATCAATTGAAAGGGGCATCTGCCTTAAATAATCCGGGAATATCATACAGTACAGGTAAATGGTTTGACGGGAAGTCCCGCACTGTTGAAAAGATTGACTTCTGCATAACCTGTCTCAGCAAATTCTATAGTCACCGGAACATCGGGGAGCGATTCAAAGTCCAGTATCAAGGTATTGGAAGATACGGTACAGGTCTTTAATGCGGGAGTTTCATAGGAACTGCTGCATCCTTCCGCAATCTGTATGTTCAGAGCATTCACAGTTTCTCCGCGCAGCTCCAGAGAATCACCGGTATTTGTAAAGGAGAGGAGCAGACGGTTTTTGTCGCGTTTGGCGGAATCGTATTGCACAGGTTCACAAAGAATATCTTCTCCGTAAATTTTTCCTCTTGCCAATAAAGCCAGGCGTTCGCCAACTTCTTTTTTGTGTTTGGGATGAATATCCCAGTACATGCCTAAATCCATAATAGATGTCATATAAGCGCCAGGGACAGTTTTGCTGACCAGATTCTGGCGGTACCGGATTTCCGGATATCCGGCTGAGTCACATTCCAGCCACTCTCCAAACGGCGCAAGCTGGACAAACAGAAAGGGAAGTTCGTCGTTCCAGAGTTTTCGCCAGCATGTGATCAGAGAAGAGAACATTCTGTCATAAAGGGAAGCGTGTCCGGAATCTGACTCGCCCTGATACCAGAGGACGCCTTTCAGGGAAAAGGGTGCCAGAGGCTCAAGCATATGATGGTACAGGCCGCAGGGGCGCCACATATGAAGAGGTCCCATGGGAATCTGAGGATCATTTTGATGATCCTTTAACCACGCGAGCTGTTCCTGATGAGAGAGTCCATACATCATGGATTTCCATTCTTCCTGATGGCTGAGACTGTCTTCATAGGCATAACCCTGCAGAGATGCAGCGCGGAGGGCCCGGGGATCCTTATCTTTATATTCCATTTCATATTCACGAAGAAAAATGCTCAGCATAGGATCATTGGCAAGTACATCTTCAGATACCCAGGAACAGGCAGGGCTTCCGCCGTAATTGCATCCTATGATACCTACAGGAATATCAAGTACAGGCTGAAGAGCACGAGCAAAGCAGTAGGCCGGGGCTGAAAAGGTCTCCCATGCATGATCCTGTTCCCCGAACCAGTGGCCGCTGTCAGAGATATCTTTTTGTTGTCCCTCAAAAGAGATGCGGGGAACATTATACATACGGATGTAAGGGTTTACGGGAGCGTTTTTTAATTCGTCCCAATGTGCGTCATAGCGGAGAAAGTATTCCATATTCGACTGTCCTCCGGCAAGCCAGATGTCCCCTATGGAAATATCGGAAATCTTTATGACCGGGTATCCCGGGATATCACAGAGAATGAAAAGCTCAACGCCAAGAGAAGCAGTCTGCGGCGGAAGTATGCAGTGCCATTGATGATCCTGAATCCTCGTAACGGCGCGGCTTCCTTTGAGCGTAACGGTGATTTGGGCATCCTCAGGACCCTGCCCCCAGATATGTATGGGTTTATCTCTCTGCAGCATCATATGATCCTGAAAAATCGGTGCGGGTTTTAAGTGCTCCATTGTGTTCCTCCTTAGAAAATGTAATGATAGCTGGAGTTTGGGTACAGTTCCAATACCTGATGGCTGAATTATAGTATATTAAAGATTATAATTCAATAATAATCTTACAGAAGAAAGAAATTTATGGTAAAAACGGAGAAAAAGATTGAAAACATACAGGCTTTGAGATATAAAAGATATCAGGACATAAGCTTTTGTACGGGAGAGAAAGAAAAATCAGCGCAGGACAGGAGGAGAGTAAGATTAAAACAAAGCTAAGGATAAAGATAATTTTGTTGTTTGGAGTGACTATTTTTTTTATAATCAGCATCTATTTTCTGGTTTTCAGCTATAATTACCGAAGATATGAGGAAAAGGTGCTGGGTGAGGAAAGTATCAATACGCTGCACTCACTTGAAAATTCCATTCATACAGTGATTGACAGTGTGAACGATTACTCAAAAATATTGTTGTCGGATGAGGTGATCCAGAAAACTATGGAATCAGGGAATTTATTTGATAATATTTCACAGCAATCAGAAATAATCAGGAAAATTTATTCTATTATGCAGTTTTCAAATTCTATAGATGGGGTTTGGCTGGTAGACAACCGGGAGCAGAGACTTTTTGTGGGAAGCAGTGCGGATATTCAGCTTGAAAGTGAAAAAGGGATTGACGATGATATGTATCAAAAGCTGCAGGATGGAAACAGAGGGTATCATCTGGTAGTAAGAGAACAAAACGGTCAGAGAAGAATTTCTCTTGTGAGAAGTTATAATGCCCTCAAAGATTTTCGTAACCTGGGATTTATTGGCGTAGACCTTAAATCAGATACACTGGGAAATCTGGTACAGAGTATACGGCATGAGGGAAGTGAGGAAATTATCGTTCTGGATCAGGAAAATAATATTCTGTACAGAGACGGAACACGGAAAATAAAAAACACAAGGCTGGTTGAGATCGCTGAAAAAACAGCAAATGCCCATACAAAAGTCATGTTGGAAAATGCCCATACAAAAGATGGAAGTTATCTTCTGACTTCGGTCAGCAGCAGCAAAAACGGATGGACGATCATTCGTTCTCTGCCCATTCAGGAGAGTAAAAATGCACGTGATATCATACAACTGAATGTGATCCTGATTTTCCTAAGCGGCATCCTGATCTTGGGCGGGGCAGTGGGAATTTCCATGATGCTTACTACACCGGTGCAGAGACTTTTGAACTGTATGAAAGGAATTGAAAGGGGTGAATTTTTACGGATCGAGGAAAATGCATTTTTGGAAGAATTTAAAATATTGTTCAAGGGCTATAACCGGATGGTAACAAAAATTGAAATGCTGATACGGCAGACAATCGAGAAACAGAAGCGTATCCGGCAAGTGGAAATGAATGAAATACAAGAGCAGATGAAACCGCATTTTCTGTATAATACGCTGGATTCTATTGAGGCTCTGGCATTGATGGGGGAGACGGATAAAGTCTGTGAACTTGTGGAATCATTGGGAGATTTCTACAGAAAGAGTGTGAGCGGAGGTCGTGAAATGCTGGCACTGTGGGAAGAATTTAAAATGACGGAAGATTACGCCAATATTATGGGAATACGGTTTGGTGATACCTTCCGGTTTGATATTTTTCTGCAAGAAGACTGCCGGGAATATCGGATTCCAAAATTGACGGTTCAGCCTTTGGTGGAAAATGCATTTCAGCATGGTATACGCGCAAAGAACCGATTTGGCGAAATACAGGTGCGGGGATATGAGACGGAAGGATGGCTGCACATTTTGGTACAGGATAATGGCGGAGGAATATCGGATCAGACGGTTACAGAACTTGGCGGTGAAAAACACACAAAACATGGGAAGAGTCTGGGACTTAGGGGGACGATTGAACGTCTCAGACTGATGTACGGTGAGGGATTTCAATACAAGATTGGAAATCAAAGCGGTACAAAGATACACCTGATGATAGCTAGAGAGGCACTTATGGAGGAGAAAGATGGATTGTCTGAAAGTAATATTAATAGATGATGAGATGTTGATCAGAAAGCTGATAAGAATAAAAATGGATACCGAAAAACTGGGAGTAGAGATTGTCGGTGAATTTTCTGAAGCGAACAGTGCCCTTGCAGTTTTGGGCCAGCTCAGGCCCGATATTGTGATAAGCGATATCTGTATGCCGGAACTGGACGGAATCAGCTTCAGTGAAGCGTGCATCAGGATTCTTCCTGGTGTCAAGATCATTATTATAACAGGATATGACGAATTTGAATATGCCAGAAGAGGATTGAAGGCAGGAGTTTTCGATTATCTATTAAAGCCGGTCCAGACGGAAGAACTGAATCATACACTGGAACGGGCCGTTAAGGCAATACATAGTGAGAAGACGGTGGAAGAGAACAGGAAAAAACTGTTAAAGAATTTCAGAGATCATCTGCCGGTTTTGAGGGAGGATTATCTGCGGAGACTTGTGAGGTCAGAAGAAGAGGCCGTAAATGTATGGGAAGGACTGAGGCAGTATGATGTGGAAGCGGGTGCGGCGGACCGGCTTCAGGTAGGAATACTGGCAGCAGAGGAGAGTGTGGAGAAGCCGGAGACTTTTGCCAGGATCAGGAGAGAAGTGGAAGAGTTTTTTAAAAGCGACAGTTATATTATAGTGTTCCGGGACGAGTGGGGAAGACTTGTAGTGCTGAGCTATCATGAAGATACGCCCCTTACGGAATGTCTGGAACTTCTCATGGAATCCGTGGATAAAAGATGGGGATGTACACTTCTGGCAGGAATATCTGGCCGTGTGTCCGGCTGGGAGAAGATCAGAGCTGCATATCTGGCAGCATTGGAGAATATGAGAGAAAAACATGGAAAGAAAAGAAGGAAAGAGGAGCCATGTGAGGAGGAGACAGTATGGAGTAACATTGCCCGCTGTATTCAGGAGGGTAATCCGGGACAATGCGAGAAGGAATTTAAAACGATATATGAACAAAGCGGGGGAAAGGCATTGTCACCAAGGGAAATCTTTTATGTGCTTCAGAAGCTGTGCATTGATACCGGCATAAATAAGAATCAATTCTCCATTGAGGAGCGGCTTGAACATTGTGTGGACGGCAGAGAACTCATGGCGAATTTCAGGGACATACTTATGGAAATGGCTCTTTTTAAGGCTGTGAATTTAGATTCTGAGAGAGGGCAGCTTATCAGCAGAATACTTGAATATCTGCAGAATCATATGAATAATCCGGAATTGAGTATGAATGAGATCGCTGAGATTTTTTCCATCAGTACCGGGTATATGGGAAAACTATTCAGGCGCTTTACCGGAAGGACCTATGGCGAATATCTCTCAGAGCTTCGCTACAGAAAAGCTCGTATATGTCTTCAAAATACAGGTATGAAGGGGTATGAAATCGGAGAACAGATCGGTATTTGTGATCCTCATTATCTGAGCATCTGGTTTCGGAAAATGTCAGGATATTCCCTGAGCGAGTACAGAAAATTGAATAATGAAAGATTGACGGGCAGCCGTGTGAAATAATGAAAAAAGTGTATGAAATAATGAATTAAAAAAAAACCTCCATACAATATAATAGAAGAAACAATAATTATTGCAGTAGAAAAACTGATCAGTTCTAAATCGAAAAGGATTATGATGGAGGTATATATGAAAGAGCGAATGAAAAAACTGGGTGTGCTTTTGCTGGGAACTATTATGGCTTTGCAGCTTACTGCATGCGGTGGTACTGACAATAAAAAGCCGGATTCTTCCGAAAAAATTGCTGAAAATGGGGAAGCTTCAGATGAGGAGGAAATCACACTTACTATCTGGCATCAGTCTGTGGCAGATACTGACCCCGTCAAAGCGATCATTGAGGATTCTGTGGAGGATTACCACAAACTGCATCCCAATGTGACTATTGTACAGGATGGTGTTACCGGCGAGCAATATAAGACAAAAATCAAGACAGCATTTGCAGCAGGTGAAGCCCCTGATATTTCTTATATGTTCAGCGGCGGAAGCTTTGTGAAACCCTATATTGATGCCGGTTATCTGCTGCCAATTGATGATTATCTGACTGAAGAGACAAAAAGCAAAGTGCTTCCGGGAATGCTTGATACCTGTGTTTACAATGGAAAAACATATACGCTTCCAACGGTAACTTTTTTGGCAAATCTATACTGTAATACGGAAATGTTTGAGGCAGCAGGAGCAGAATATCCCACTAACTGGGAGGAACTGCTGGAGGCTTCCAAGAAACTGAAAGACGCAGGTTATACACCCATCATTATCGGTGAAAAGGACAGATGGCCGGGTATGTACTGGTATGATATAGTTTCCGCACGTCAGGCGGGAAATCCTGCAGTGGAGGAAGCTTTTGCGGACCCGACAAAATTCAACAGTAAACCTTTTATCGAGGCAGCTGCCAAGATGCAGGAACTGGTAAAAGCAGGTGCATTCAATGACAATATGATGAGTATGAGCTACGATGAAATGGTGGCTGGTTTTGCTGCCGGACAGGGAGCTATGATATTTCAGGCAAACTGGGTTCATCCTATGTTTGAAGATGAATCCGCTGTGACAAATGGGAAAGTGAAATGTATTCCGTTTCCTGTATTTGAAGACGGAACGGGAACCATCACTGAATTTTCAGGAGGAAGTTCTGATGGATATTATATCAATGCTGAGACAAAATATCCGGAAGAAGCAGTGGAATATCTGGAGTATCTAAGTGCACGGATCGGAAAAGAAGGATATGAAAATGGTGCTGGTCTTCCCTGTTGGGATGTGACAGGCGCTGATGAAAGTAAGATCACCACACTGGGTAAAGAGTCCGCAGCTTTGATGGAAACGGGTACCTCCTACATAAGCTGGTGGGACAATATACTTTCCGCAGATGATTCGGAAACATATAAGAATCTGGTTGCGGAGCTTATGGCTCTGAAGATTACGCCGGAGGAATTTGCTGAGAAAATGGCAAAACTGCAACCGTCTGATTTCTATTGATTCATATGGTGCGACTGTAATAAAAAGGGGCCGCTGCAGTGCAGCAGCTCCTTTTTATTACAGGGAAAGGTCTTCAGAACCTTCCTGTCCGGCAGTATACTCAGCCGGAACGGATGTGAAAAATGTATAGTGAGGAATCTGAAATGAAGAAAATTTTATCAAATAAAAAGGCAATTTTTGTGTTTCTTTTTCCTACTCTTTTGCTCATGCTGGTTATTGTCATTGTACCGATATTTATATCCGGTTATTACAGCATGTTGGAGTGGGATGGAATCGGAACAGGGAAGTTTATTGGTATTACAAATTATCAAAATCTGATACAGGATTCCAGGTTTATAAATTCTGTAAAAAATTCATTGCTTTTCGCGGGGCTTTCGCTTTTTCTGCAGATTCCATTTTCCCTGCTTCTTGCAATCGTGGTGTCGAATGTAACAAAAGGAGAGAAATTTTATAGGACAGCTTATTTTATCCCTGTCATTATCTCTACAGTAGTGATTGGACAATTGTGGCAGAAAATCTATAATGGTGATTACGGACTTTTAAATGCTTTACTTGGTACTATAGGACTGGAACGGCTTCAACAGGACTGGCTGGGACAGGAAAGTACAGCATTGATCTGCAGTTTTATCCCGATTTTATGGCAGTATGTAGGGTACCATATGCTGATTATGTATGCAGGCATTAAATCCTTGTCACCGGAGCTGAACGAAGCAGCAAGAATAGACGGAGCCGGGAACGCGCAGATCGCGTTTAAGATTACCATTCCTCTGCTGAAACCGATCATAAAAGTCTGTGTGACTTTTTCTCTGATCGGTGCGTTGAAGGTGTTTGATCTGATTTATGTGCTGACAAACGGCGGGCCGTTTTTCTCTACCGAGGTTCCAAGCATTTATATGTACACAACGATATTTAATTCCTATAAGTATGGATACGGGAGCGCAATGTCTATCTTCATTATATTAGAGTGTCTGGTATTTACTGTGCTTCTGAATCTGTTTTTCAACAATAAGAAGGAGGCAATATGAAAAAGAAAGTAAATAAAACAATCATTCATGTTCTGCTGATCCTGTTTGCGGTTGTACAGATTTATCCTCTTATCTGGCTGGCCAGTTTTTCCCTGAAGGATAATATCGAGATTTTCGGCGGTAATGTGGCCGGATTGCCAAGGCACTGGAAATTTGAAAATTATGTCAGTGCATTTACACAGGCAAAGGTATTGGATTATTTTATTAACAGTGTTCTTGTGACCGCTGTTACGATCTTCGTGGTAGTCTTACTGGCAGCAACCTCGGCATATGCCATTGAGCGAATGATCTGGAGAGGCAGGCAGACAGTGATGAAATTGATTCTTTTAGGGCTTATGGTTCCAATACATGCAGCGCTGCTTCCGCTTTTTATGGTTTTGAAGAATCTTCATCTTCTGAACTCTTACCTGGCCCTGATCATACCCTATGTTGCCTTCGGCATTCCCATGGCAGTGTATATTATCGCAAGCTTTTTATCGTCTTTGCCAAAAGAATTAGAAGAGGCAGCGGCTATTGATGGCTGCGGGATTTTTGGTATATTCTTTCGTGTGATCTTTCCATTGGTAAAACCGGCAATAGCGACAGTGGCAATCTTTACCTACATATCTTCATGGAATGAACTGATGTTTGCGGTAACCTTTATCAGCAAACAGGAATTTAAGACACTTACGGTAGGTATCATGTCCATGGTGGGTGCTTACGTGACAAAATGGGGAGAGATCGGAGCAGGTCTTGTGATAGCCACGGTTCCTACTATCCTGATTTATTTGCTTTTGAGTGAGCAGGTGCAGAAAAGCCTTGTGGCAGGAGCGGTAAAAGGATAAAACGGGTGAACGAAAATGGAGGTAGAAGATGCTCAAAGTGGTAAAAACTAAAAATGGTTATGTAAGGGGAATACCGTCGTCGGACCCCAGAGTTATTTCGTTTAAAGGAATCCCTTTTGCTGCACCTCCAGTAGGAAAGCTAAGGTGGTGTCCGCCAAAACCTGCCGGGAATTGGGAAGGAGTTCTTGATTGTCTGGAATTTGCCCCTATTTCTATGCAGAACATACCAGGCATAAATCCGGAGGAGCTTTATTCAAGAGAGTGGAATGTGGACCCGGAAATACCCATGGACGAGGACTGCCTTTATCTGAATATATGGACGCCTGCAAAAAATGCCGATGACAAACTGCCGGTATATGTATGGTTTTTTGGCGGTGCTTTTCAGTTTGGAAATACAGCGGAAATGGAATTTGATGGGGAAAGGCTGGCCAGAAGAGGAATCGTAGTGGTGACAGTCAATTATCGGCTCAATGTGTTCGGCTTTTTTGCCCATCCGGAATTAACCAGGGAAGCACCTGATTCGCCCACAAATTTCGGCTGTCTGGACCAGCAGTACGGGCTTCTCTGGACAAGGCAGAATATTGCAGCATTTGGCGGGGATCCGGATAATATTACCATTGGGGGACAGTCTGCGGGAGGCGGCAGTGTTCTTATGCAATTGAATTGTCCTGAAAATGAAGGCTGTATCAAAAAAGCAGTAATTGAGAGCGGGATGTTTGAAAATCCCTATCAGAAGGAACTTTATCCTTCTCTGAAAGAGGCGGAAAAAAAGGGTGAGGAGTTTTTTCAGTATCTGGGTGTCAAAACACTTGAAGAAGCACGGGCTCTTCCGGCTTCTTATATACGTGACAAGAACCAGGAAACCGGCTGGTATTGGTGGCCTGTGATCGATGGTGTGTTTCAAAAGCAGTCATATTTGAAAAGCCTGCTGGAGGGCAGTCTCATGGATATACCCATTTTCATAGGATATACGGCTGATGAATTCTGGGAATCCCCGGATGTGTCTTCGGAAGAAGAACTTGTAAAAATGGCAAAGGAATGCTTTGGAGGGTATTCGGAAGCTTATCTGGATCTGGTTCGGAATCATGCAGAAACATTTGATAAGATGTTGGAGAACAGCAGGGTGCAGAGCGTAAGGCTGGCGCTTAAGACGGCTTTACACCGATGGGAGTGCAGTGGAAAAAAACAGCCGGTTTACTGCTATCGGTTTAATATGTATATGCCTGGATTTGACGATCCCGGAGTTTTTCATTCTTCGGAACTTTGGTTTTTCTTTGAGACACTTTTGAAGTGCTGGAGGCCATTTGTGGGAAAACATTATGATTTGTCAAGAATCATGTGCAGTTACCTGGGGAATTTCATAAGTGACGGAGATCCAAACGGATCTGATAGAAATGGTAAGGAGATGCCAAAATGGGAAACGACAAAAGGAAAGAAACCGAAGTATCTGGAATTGGGAGAAAATATCAGAATGGAAAGCTTTGAAGAAAATGAGCTGGAAGAGCTTTTGGAAGATTGGTTGTTAGAAAAAATATATTGATCTTAATATCCCTCGCGGAAAAACAGAGAAGATTCTGCGCTACCCCGGCGGAAATTTTGTTTCAAATTATCGGGATCGGCCCTAAAGAAAAGAGAAAAAGGGTCTTTGAATATGCATGGCCTACAGAGGAATCCAATCAGTTTGGCACAGCAGATTTTATTGAACCGTGCAGAAAGACGGGTGCGGAACCTCTTATCTGTGTCAACATGGGAAGCGGAACAGCAGAGGAGGCTATGCATTGGGTTCCGAATGACTGGCTGACAGAGGGAGTGGAAAAGGACAGTACATATACATTACACAATGCTTTAGTCACAGCGCTGATTTTAAATATGTTTATACGGAATTCCGGTACGATCGAAATGGCCAATTACTCCACTTTTATCAATATAAACGGAGCGCTTTCCGTGAAGAAAAATGGTGTGCTGAAACGATCACAGTACAGTGTATTTGAACTGATACGCAAAAATACAGGTGAAATCCTGTATCGTGCAGAGGTTGCCGGAGATAATTTTACAGTAAATATGCCGGAGAAGAGGAAGATTTGGAAGGTGTACAGGCGCAGCAGATTTTTCATGAAAATATTTATGCGGCGAATACAGAAAACAATTCTCATATGGTGGAAATTCAGAATACAAAGATTCCGGCAGTTAAGGACAACAGATGTTTGATGAATGTTAAAAGACATTCTGTGACTGCTTTGAGATTCCGAAAACGTAAAAGGATATTATAGCCTCCTCTGCTGTGTAGTTCTGAAATCTGTAAAGTGATATAAGGCGGTGTCCGGGCGAGGCTGAGCAGCAGCCACGGGACTTCCTGCTTTCAAAAGCACAGACAGTCCGAAATGACGAATTTCGGACCGCTTTTCCCATAAAAACATGGGAAACCCCCAATTTTCATGATTTTTACCATTCTTACTTGACTAATATTCCCAAAATGATTAAAATAGGTTGTGTGCGGGCTTTGCCCGCCGGCGTGATACGGCAGAGGGGGATACGCTTCTCTGTACAAGTCATACAACTACTTTTAGGAGGAATGTTCAAAATGGCAAAATGGGTTTACTTATTTAGTGAAGGAAACGCCAACATGAGAAACCTGCTCGGTGGTAAAGGTGCCAACCTGGCAGAAATGACCAACTTAGGTATGCCGATTCCGCAGGGCTTCACTGTAACAACTGAAGCTTGTACAAACTATTACGACAATGGCAAAAAAATCTCTGAAGAAATCCAGGGTCAGATTTTTGAGGCTCTGACAGAACTGGAAAAAATTCAGGGAAAGAAATTTGGAGATAATGAAGATCCGTTACTGGTATCTGTACGTTCTGGTGCGAGAGCATCTATGCCTGGTATGATGGATACCATCCTGAACCTGGGTCTGAACGACATCGCAGTGGAAGGTTTTGCTAAAAAAACCGGAAACCCGAGATTCGCATATGATTCCTACAGACGTTTTATCCAGATGTACTCTGACGTAGTTATGGAAGTGCCGAAATCTTTCTTTGAAAAAATCATTGATGAAGTAAAAGAAGCAAAAGGCGTTCAGTACGATACAGAGTTAACTGTAGATGATTTAAAAGAGCTGGTGCAGAGATTCAAAGCTATTTACTCTGAGGAGATGAATGGTGAAGAATTCCCGCAGGATCCGAAGGAGCAGTTACTGGGAGCAGTAAAAGCTGTATTCCGTTCCTGGGACAACCCGCGTGCTATTGTATACCGCCGTATGAACGACATCCCGGGAGACTGGGGAACAGCCGTTAACGTACAGGCAATGGTATTCGGTAACATGGGCGAGACATCCGGTACAGGTGTTGCGTTTACACGTAACCCATCCACAGGTGAAAAAGGTATCTATGGTGAGTACCTGATCAACGCTCAGGGTGAAGACGTTGTTGCCGGTGTTCGTACACCGCAGCCAATCAGCAAACTGGCAGAAGACCTGCCGAAATGCTACAAACAGTTCATGGAACTGGCTATGAAACTGGAAAACCATTACCGCGATATGCAGGATATGGAATTCACAATTCAGGAAGGAAAACTGTACTTCCTGCAGACACGTAACGGTAAGAGAACTGCTCCGGCAGCTATCCAGATCGCCTGCGACCTGGTAGACGAAGGCATGATCACACCGGAAGAGGCAGTTTGCCGTATTGAAGCAAAATCCCTGGATCAGTTACTGCATCCTACCTTTAATGCAGATGCATTAAAAGCAGGCGAAGTGATCGGTTCCGCTCTGCCGGCATCTCCTGGTGCTGCAGCAGGTAAAGTTTACTTCACAGCTGACGAAGCAAAAGCTGCTCACGAAGCTGGCGAAAGAGTTATCCTGGTTCGTCTGGAGACATCTCCGGAAGATATCGAGGGTATGCACGCTGCTCAGGGTATCCTGACTGTACGTGGTGGTATGACTTCTCACGCAGCCGTAGTTGCACGTGGTATGGGAACATGCTGTGTATCCGGTTGTGGAGAGATCAAGATCAACGAAGAAGAGAAATGGTTTACATTAGGCGGATATACATTCAAAGAAGGAGATTACATCTCCCTGGATGGAACATCCGGTAAAATCTATAAAGGTGATATCCAGACAGAGGAAGCTTCTGTAGGCGGAAACTTCGGCCGTATCATGAGATGGGCTGACCAGTTCCGTAAACTGCAGGTTCGTACCAATGCAGATACACCGGCTGATACAGAAAATGCTGTAAAACTGGGTGCAGAAGGTATCGGACTTTGCCGTACAGAGCATATGTTCTTTGAGCCGGATCGTATTCCGAAGATTCGTAAGATGATCCTGTCTGACAATGTAGAAGCAAGAGAAGCAGCCCTGAACGAGCTGATTCCTTTCCAGAAAGCAGACTTCAAGGCTATGTACAAAGCCCTGAGAGGACGCCCGATGACGGTTCGTTACTTAGATCCGCCGCTTCATGAGTTCGTTCCGACAGATCCGGAAGACATCAAAGCACTGGCTGACGATATGGGTCTGACAGCAGAAGAAGTACAGGCTAAATGTGATGAACTGCACGAGTTCAACCCGATGATGGGCCATCGTGGATGCCGTCTGGCCGTTACCTATCCGGAAATTGCCAAGATGCAGACAAGGGCCGTGATCGAAGCTGCTATTGAAGTAAAAGAAGAGATGGGATATGATATCGTTCCGGAGATCATGATTCCGTTAGTAGGCGAGAAGAAAGAGCTGAAATTCGTGAAAGATGTTGTTGTTGCAACAGCAGAGGAAGTTATGAAAGAGAAAGGCGAATACATCAACTACCATGTAGGAACCATGATCGAGATTCCTCGTGCAGCTCTGACAGCAGATGAGATCGCTGAGGAAGCAGAATTCTTCTCCTTCGGTACCAACGACTTAACTCAGATGACATTCGGTTTCTCCCGTGATGACGCTGGTAAGTTCTTAGGTTCCTACTACAGCAACAAGATTTACGAATCTGACCCATTTGCAAAACTGGATCAGACAGGTGTAGGCCAGTTAGTACAGATGGCTGCAGAAAAAGGACGTAAGACAAACCCGACTCTGAAAATGGGTATCTGCGGCGAGCACGGCGGAGATCCGTCTTCCGTAGAGTTCTGCCACAAAGTGGGTCTGAACTACGTTTCCTGCTCACCGTTCCGTGTGCCGATCGCAAGACTTGCAGCAGCACAGGCAGCGCTGAATAATAAATAATCTATTTTGCCAATAGAATAAATGTACGCGAAAGCGTATTGTGTCCAAGCAGAGGCTCCCCCGTATGAAAATGCGGGGGAGTTATTTCATGTCAGTAAGAGAACAGGAATCACGAAAGGCAGGACTATAAAATGCTGCAGCCATACTTTTTAGAGCATATGGTAAATCTGATCCATACCCCGTTTCATTTATTTAGTACAGATAAAGAAATTATACAGAAATTCGGTGCCAGGGACATAGAAACTTTGATTTTCGAGAACAATCCGGAATTTGTGGAGAAAGTATTTTCCCAAAAAAGTGAACAGCACCCGGTTATTTTCACGGAGAGCAGCCTGGTCTATGCAATATTTGCCCAAGGGCTGTCAAAGGGAACAGTAATTATAGCCGGTCCGGTAACGATTGGTCCTCTGAGCCAGGAAATTCTCATTCAAATCCGCAGATACTATAACCTGGGAAGGAAGAGCGGTTACATACCTCCTGTCTGTCCTCTGGACAAGTTCGTTTCCGGAGTCCTGCTTCTGCACTGGCATCTCACCGGCGAAGAGCTGTCGGCGGCCCGGCTGTGGAAAAGAAACCAGCAAAATTATACAGCCACCATAAATTTACAGAACCACATCTCCCAGGATATTTTTGAACGGCAGGAAAGCGCGGGTCTGCATAACCCTTATGAGCAGGAACTGCGGGAACTGGACAGCATTGAAAAGGGTGATATCCAGGCTCTGACAAAGAGTATATCAGAGACTTATGAGGGAGAGATCGGAGTCCTTGCAAAAGATCCGCTCCGTTCCCATAAAAATGTGGCGGTTGGCAATATCACGCTGGCATCAAGAGCCGCCATCCGGGGAGGAATCAGCGTGGAGAAATCCTTTTCTCTGGCGGACAGCCTCATTCAGCAGGTGGAGGAGATTGATAATGTTCCTGAGGTGGAGGCATTTAAGCGCGAGGCGCAGTTTGTCTATGCCAGGCTTGTGGATGAAGAGAACATACAGGGAGGAGAGAAGCAGAAGACAAAGACAAATCCTCTGATCGGACAGGTAAAGGATTACATATTCAGTCATCTGCATGATCCCATTCAGGTAGCCGACATTGCGGAACATATGGATATCAATGCAGACTATCTGTCCCATCTTTTCAGCTCTCAGGAAAAGATCACCATCACCAATTACATCCGCAGAGAGAAAGTGCGGAGGGGAGAAAATCTTTTAAAGTATTCGGATTACCGGATTCAGGAAATTGCCTTTTATCTTGGATTCTGCTCCCAAAGCCATTTTGCCAGGGCATTTCAGCAGGTGGTGGGTATGAATCCCAATGAGTACAGAAGGAAATTCGGAAATAGGAAAAAATGGAAAATGAAATAAGAAATGTGACTTTTGGCTAAGATATGTGATATATTTTAGCCGTTTTTTTATTTATAATTAGAAATGGTAGGCAGCATGACCGGCAGGACATGCAGCCCGGGAAATATCTGGGTGTACCAAAAAGGAAAAAAGGAGGAAAGAGAATGAGAAGTTTTAAAAGAGGGATTGCTGCAGCCACTACCGCAGCACTTTGCCTGACATCCATACCGTTAGGCGGACTTTAACTGGTCTCTGCAGCGGACGCGGACAGAGTGATCAAGCTTCAGCCGGGCCTGGCATCTACCTTTCATGACACCAATGAGGATGGACTTGGTGAATTTGAGGGATGGGGTACATCACTTTGCTGGTGGGCAAACCGCCTTGGCTACAGTGATAAGATGACAGAGGAAGCGGCAAGGGTTTTCTTCAGTGATGAGGGCCTGGATATGAACATTGGCCGTTACAATGTGGGCGGTGGTGATCTGGTAGGAGAGCCGACAAAAGTGCCGGTAAACGAAAAAGCAGAATTTTACGACCTGGAGACAGAAGGACGCAAACCAGAGTACAAAGGCAAAAAAATGTCTGTCGGAACAAATACAGCAATGAAAAGCCTGAAATACACAGTATCTGACGCGGACTTCGGTATTACAAAAGGCAGTGAGGTTGGTAGCTTTCAGTCGATTGGCTGGATAAACAAACTGGATGACGAGCCAGGCGATGGTGACAATCTGCGTTATACCGTTAAAGCCGAGGAAACAGGAAATTATACGGTTAAACTGCTCCTTACTCTTACCGGAAGCAATAAGCGTGATGTAGCAATACGTGTTAATGATGAAAAGGATTATCTTGTCGATGCAGACACCATTAACAGCCATATCATTGCTTCAGGCAATAATAATATGCTGTTTCTTGTAACAATCTCCGATGTTGCGCTGAATGCAGGAGACAATACGATTAATATCGCCGGTAAAAGTGACTGGACACTTGATTTTGTAAAAATGGCAGTCATCAAATCCGGTGAGGAAGGCAAACTGCCGGAAGGGGAAGAATTCCTTCACAGTGAGCATATCACCCGTTCTGATTCCGCAATTCCGGGATATGCAACGGATGTAACAAAGATAAATGAAAGTGAACATGAGCTTGCATGGTATGAAGAGAATTACGACAGAGCCGACGCAAGCTGCGGCTATGCCTGGAATTATAACTGGAAAGCAGATGAAAACCAGATCAATATTTTGAAAGCAGCTGCTGAGGCCAGCGGTGAAGACTTCATAGCCGAGGCATTTTCCAATTCCCCGCCGTATTTTATGACAAACAGCGGATGCAGTTCAGGGGCAGTAGATTCCAATAAGGATAATCTAAGGACTGACTCTCATCGTGCATTTGCAGTCTATATGGCTGATGTGATCGAGCACTGGAACAAGGAGGGTGTTATCACCTTCCAGAGCACAACACCTATGAATGAGCCGTATACAAGTTACTGGGGAGCTTACAGCAATAAGCAGGAAGGCTGCCATTTTGACCAGGGAGAATCCCAGTCAAAGATTATTGAGATGCTGAATGAAGAGCTGGAGAAGCGGGAAATCAATATCATAATCTGCGGCACAGATGAGACAAGTATTGATACGGCCATTACCTCCTACAATGCTCTTTCTGATGAAGCAAAAGGAATCATCCAGAGAATCGACACACATACATACGGCGGTTCCAGACGTGCTGAGCTGAAAGAACTGGCAGAGAAGGAAAACAAGAATCTGTGGATGTCAGAGGTTGACGGTGCCTATACTGCAGGAACAGATGCAGGAGAGATGAGCGCAGCCCTTGGTCTGGCAAAACAAATGATGACAGATGTAAACGGACTGAAAGCAAATGCATGGATTTTATGGAATGCCATTGATATGCATGTGGATAAAGAGATAAAAACAAGCAGCGATGCGGATTATGCCAGTCTGGAAGAGCTCTATAACCGTGTTAACATGAACAGCGGATACTGGGGAATCGCCATCGGCGATCATGACAACCAGGAAATACTGCTTACAAAGAAATATTATGCATATGGCCAGTTATCCAGATATATTCGTCCCGGATATACAATTATCGGTTCCAGCGATGACACACTGGCAGCATATGATCCGGAAAGCGGAAAAGTTGTCGTTGTGGCAGTGAACACAGCAGGAGAGGACAAAACATGGAAATTTGATCTGTCCAGCTTCAGTACCATGAGCGACAATGTGACTGCAATACGTACAAGCGGAACATTAAAAGACGGTGAAAACTGGGCTGATGTGTCTTCAGAAGATACCATTGCGGCAGACACTGCAAAGAAGAGTATTACTGCAGTACTGAAGGCAAATTCCATTACAACTTATATTGTGGACGGTGTGACTTATGACAGCAGTACAGAAGAAATCGTCAGGATTGATGATGTAAATGTATATACTGTGGAAGGCGTTGCAGCAGAACTGCCGGATACGGTAGAAGTGGTTACAAACAAAAACAATACGCTGGAGAAAAAAGTTACATGGGATCTGGAAGGCGTTGACGTGACAAAAGATACAAAAGTTACAGGTACCGTCGAAGGCACCACAATGACAGCAACCGCTAACGTACAGGTTGTGGCACCAAACATGATTTATTTCATTGACTGTAACAGCCCGGAATCTCCAAAATACGCAGCTATGGACCAGTATGCAGATCTTTTAAATGAAACAGCAGATCAGGCGTATACAGAAGGTTCATGGGGATACCTGGATGAATATGGTAAGTATAACGGAACGGTGACGGACGAATACGATACAGGTTGGTACGCCAATAAAGATCAGGTGATTAAATACACCATTCCGTTGGACGCAGGAAATTATAAAGTTTCTTTTGGCTTTAAAGAGTGGTGGAATCAGCCGCGCGAAATGGTTATTACTGCAGAACAGGACGGAAAAACTGTAGAGATTGGAAAAACCAACACTTGGAATGGAAACAACCCGTGGAACACATACTCACAAGATATGACAATTGAAAATGCCGGGGATGTAACATTCTGTGTGGCAAAGCAGAAAAATAACGATCCTGTACTTTCCTTCATCCAGATTCAAAAGGTTCTGGATTTAAGTGAACTGCAGGATGCCATAGCAGCAGCGGGTGAAGTGGACAGAGCCCAGTACCCGGCAGCAAAGCTGGCAGTTCTGGATGCAGCAGTAGCAGCAGGCAGAGAGCTGATGCTGAAATCTGCAACAACACAGGACCAGATCCAAGAAGGCGCAGCGGCGATTCAGGATGCAATTACAGGATTAGGAGAAGGCTATACGGAAGAACAGATAGCAGCCAATGATTATGTTCTCTATCTTGTAAACTGCGGAACTTCTGATGCCTCTGTCGTTCCGGATGGTTACAGACGTGGTTTATATCAGTCAAATGTTGACCAGGAATACAGTGCAGATGCGGAAACAGGCTTAAGCTGGGGATATGAGCCGAATAATGAAAATTCAAAGATCGTTAAAGGCGGCAGCGGTGCAGCGGATATCACAAGCAGTTATATCTATATGGCCGACACAGGCGTAACGTTTATCAAAGATGTCAGTGGATTCAAATATAAATTTGAAGTTCCTCAGAGATCCAATAATGATTATGTTGTAACAGCCGGTTTCAAAAATCCGTGGGATACCAGAAATGTGGATATTAAGCTGGAAGGAGAAACTGTTGAGAGCGATCTGAAACTCACAAAAGGCCAGTTAGTTGAGAAATCCTATAAAGTTGAGGTTCATGACGGAGAACTGAATGTGATGGTTCACAGCCCAAAACGTACGAACCAGTACGGAGACCCGGTTCTCAGTTATCTTATAGTAGAGGCAGTTGCAGCTTATACGGTGGAGGGCCTTGAGGCTAAGATCAATTCCTATGAGGCATCAATGGATGGACACAGCTATTCTGACGCGACAAAAAAAGACTTCGATCTTGCTGTGACAGAGGCAAGAAAATTGATCGAAGAGCAGTCAATAGACCAGAAAGCCATTAAAAATGCGCTGAATGCACTGGAAGAAGCATATAATGCGCTGAAAGAAGTATTCACCTACAGCTCTATCACAGGAACGAACGGAGCGCAGCTTTTTGACAACAACGGTAATAAAATACAGGCACACGGCGGACAGATTCAGCAGTTCACCATCGATGGAGAAACAAAATATTACTGGTACGGCGAAGATAAGACAAATGGATACCGTCCGGTAGTAGGTGTTCATCTGTATACCTCTACAGATTTGTATAACTGGACAGATGAAGGTGCCGTTCTCAAGAGTATTCCGGTATCCGAAGAGGATTACGGCAAAGACCAGGAAGAGGGCTATGAGGCCGATCTTTCTATCTTTGAGACAGACGAATATTTCAGCAGCCTGTACGGAGATTATAAAGACCAGGCACCGGATGATACAGAGAATTACAGCAGCAAACTGGAAGAGGTTTACTGGAATCTGGCTGAGGACAGAACCGTTATTGAGCGTCCGAAAGTTCTGTACAATGACGCAACAGGAAAATATGTCATGTGGTTCCATGCAGACGGACGTACACCGACCAACACAGCAGACTACGGCAAAGCAAGAGCTGGTGTTGCCATCAGCGACAGCCCGACAGGTTCATTTAAACTTCTGGGTACATACAAACTGCATGACAGCGCGGATGCAAACCACAGTTGGGATAAGGTGGGCGGAGCCGTGCGTGATATGAATCTGTTCAAGGACGATGACGGACAGGCGTACGTAATCTATTCTTCTGATGGAAACCTGACAACTTATATCGCAAAATTAAACGCAGATTACACAGGACTGATCACAGACCCTGCGGATGCAGTGGAAGGAACAGGCAAAGAGGGAGGGGAACTGACAGCATCGGATTATACAAGAAACTTTATCGACGCTTCCAGGGAAGCTCCGGCTATGTTTAAGTACAAAGACAAATATTATATCATCAACTCCGGCTGTACGGGATGGAGTCCGAATAAAGCACAGTATGCAGTAGCGGATCATCCTCTTGGACCGTGGACCGTTATGGGAGATCCCTGCGTTGGTGATACCAAAGGTACTACCTTTGATACACAGAGTACCTGTGTATTCCCTGTGGATGCAGCAAACGGCAAATTTATTTACATGGGCGACCGCTGGTTCAATCCGGATTCCGGCGGGGATTTAAGTGATTCCAGATATGTATGGCTGCCGGTAGAATTCCTTCCGGGCAATCAGATTCAGCTGAAAAATTATGCAGACTGGACACTGGAAGAACTTGAGAATAAAGCCAGCTTTGAAGTGACCAGTGAACTTCCGACAGTTGTCAGTTCCGTATCCGAGATTGCAGATGTTCTGCCGGATACTGTTATGGTAGACTTCGGAAGTGGTTCCGTTGAGAAAGAAGTGACATGGGATATCGGCAGTCTTGATGAAAATAAACTGGGTGTTGCCGCAGTGACAGGAATTTTGACTGATGGAAACAGAGAGTTTACACACGAGATCAGCATTGTAAATCCCAAGTTGATCTACTTCTTCGACAGTGGAGCAGATACATCAGAATACTATGACACTGTCAATGCAAATCTGTTGGGAAGACTGAAAAATGCAGTACCGGACGAAGCCTATACGGAAGAAAACGGCGCCGGATATGTCGGTGTTACAAATTTAGTTGACAAAGATAAATTTGATCTGGGACATCATGCCGGTGATACTTACCTGTCAAATGGCTGGTGGGCTGCAGGCGGAAAGAATATTGTATATGCCTTCAATCTGGAACCTGGTATTTATACAGTATCGGCTGGTTTCCAGGAATGGTGGAATACAGGCAGACCTTCAAAAATGACGATTACTTCCGGCAATAATTTATTGGCAGAAAAAGCATTTACCGTTTATAACACGAGCACAGACCTTCAGGTAAATCAGACATTTGAAGTGACAGAAGAAACCAAAGGAAAGGTCACAGTTACAATTAGTAAGACCGGAAATCCGGATCCTGTAATCAGCTGGATTGGTGTAACTCATAATGATGCTGCTGTCAATAAAGACAAATTGAATACTCTGATCACTGCCGCAGATGCATTGAAAAAGGACAATTATTCAGAGGAAACCTGGGAAGCGCTGTCCATTATTTTGGAAGAAGCAAGAATAGCTTCCGGAAATGAAGAAGCTGACCAGAAAGCCATTGATGAGGTGACAAAGGCTCTTGCAAAAGCCCTGGAAGATTTGGAAAGCACTGCAAATAAAGATGCGCTGAATAACCTGATCGCTGAAGTAGATGCCATGGATAATTCCATTTATACATCTGCGTCCTGGTCAGAATATCTGTCTGCAGTAGAATCTGCCAGAGCAGAAGCCCAGACAGTGGCAGACAATAAGGCTGCATTAAAAGATGAAATTGATGCAGCAGTGGAAGCACTGCGCGCAGCATTTTACGCAGGCAAGGAAAAATTAGTTACGATCCAGTCCATTCTGGAAAAAGGCATTGCCGCAAATACAGTTCCGGAGAGCAGTAAAGACAGTTATACGGAAGAGAGCTGGGCTGATTATGCGGCAGCATTGGAAGCTGCGCAGGCATTGATAGGCTCAAATGATGAGCAGGCTGTAAACGATGCAATCGCTGCACTTGAGGCGGCAAAAAATGCTTTGGAACAAAAACCTGAACATGTTGTAGATAAAACAGTTCTTACGGAGGCAATTGAAAATGCGCCTTCAGAAGAAGAGGCAGGATTGTATACAGCAAAATCCTGGGCATTATATGCAGATGTACTTACAAATGCAATCGATGTACGTGACAGTGAACTGGCAACACAGCTCGATGTTGACAATGCAGTGACAGCACTGACCCAGGCTCAGGCTGAACTTGTAACACTGGAAGAGAAACTTGCCGTTATGATAGAAGGCTATGAATCCCATGTTTCTTCTGCAGAAAGTTACACAGAGGAAAGCTGGACAATATATGAAAATGCTCTTGCAGCAGCAAAAGCACTTCAGAATAAACCAGGACTTACAGAGGAAGAAATAGACACAGCAGATCTGGCATTGTCTGAGGCGTATAATGGCCTTACTCCGGTGGAAGTTACCGTAGTGGATAAAGGCGGACTGCAGGCAGTGATCGAGCAGGCAGAACAGCTGAACAAAGAAGATTATACAGAGGAAGCATGGAAGGCTTTTGAAGAATCACTTAACAAGGCAAAAGCTGTTTATGATAACAAAGATGCATCTCAGAAGGATGTAAATAAAGAGATTACTGCACTGGCAGAAGCCATGGCAGAGCTTAAAAAACATCCTGCAAAGACAGAGGAAGAGACAGATAAATCCGCATTAAAAGCCCTGATAGATGAAGCTTCACAGCTGAAAAAAGATGACTATACAGGAACAACATGGAAAAAATTCCAGAAAGCCTTTGATGATGCGGCAAATATCTATGAAAGTGAAACCGCAACACAGGAACAGATTGATGCAGCCACGGCAGCTTTGCAGGCAGCAATGGACCAGCTTGAAAAAGTTACAGCCGGACCAAATCCAAAACCCCAACCGCCGACTGACAACAATAAAGACAAAGGCAAAAATCCAAGCAGACCATCCGGCGGTGGAAGCCAGAAAGGAACCTCTTCTGCAAAAACAGGGGATGAGACACCAATCGGCATGTTTGCAGGTTTGGGCGCCGTTGCACTGATTGCTATATTTGCCTGCACACTCAGTATCTTGAGAAAAAGAAAAAGGTCATAATCAAAAACAGAACAGCATAAAACGCAGTTCTTTTATCCCCCGGAAGATGACAAAAGTTCATCTGCCGGGGCCGGGGGAAATCAGGAAGGAGAAAGTACCCTTTTTAAAAAAGAAAATATAATTTCAATAGGTGCGAATCCCAAGTGAACATAAAATTCCAGGGAGATTCGCACCTATATTTTTATGGAAAAACTTACTAAATTTCTGATTATCTTTTCATAAGTTGGTAAATGCCGATATATCCCGTATTTACGGGCTTTATTCGCATTTTTCTTTTGGAAGATACCTAGCATAAGCTGGCATTTACCAGCATGAAAATGCAATCAAAAGTAGTAAATAAGTAGTACGGTAGTAAGATACATTTTCGATATTAAGAAGCCAGTCTATCCAGTTCTGCCTTTGCAGACTGGAATGTACCGTGAGCATAATACCCTAATGTCATGGTTATGTTTGCGTGTCCCATGATATATTGCAGGGTGTTAGGGTTCATTCCCTTATTTGCCA
>PPYE01661790.1_pt1 | contig 57307 bp, 37 predicted proteins | sample 1559881 | NCBI WGS metagenome assembly PPYE01 (sample SAMN08240022, study PRJNA423297) | Human gut metagenome, whole genome shotgun sequencing project.
GGTGAAGGACGATCTGGCAGCCGCTCAGGAGATGGCCGGCGAGGACGCCGACTTCGCCGAGGAAGCCAAGCGTCTTGAAGCCGAACTGCCCGACGCCGAGGAGAAGTTGCGTACCGCGCTGATCCCGCGTGACCCGGATGATGCACGCGACACCATCATGGAAATCAAGGCTGGCACCGGCGGCGAAGAAGCCGCACTGTTCGCCGGCGACCTGCTGCGCATGTACACCCGTTACGCCGAGAAGCGTGGCTGGAGCGTGAACGTACAGTCCGAGAACACCACCGAGCTCGGCGGCGTCAAGGACGTACAGATTGCCATCCGCGCCAAGGGCACGCCCGCTCCCGAAGACGGCGTGTGGGCTTCGATGAAGTACGAGGGCGGCGTACACCGTGTGCAGCGCATCCCCGTCACCGAATCGCAGGGCCGTATCCAGACTTCCGCCGCCGGCGTCATTGTGTTCCCCGAAGCCGACGAGGATGACGACGAGATCGAGATCGATCCGAAAGACCTGAAAATCGACATCTTCATGAGCTCCGGCCCCGGCGGCCAGTCCGTGAACACCACGTATTCCGCCGTGCGCATGACCCACCTGCCCACCGGCATCACAGTGAACATGCAGGATGAGAAGTCGCAGATCCAGAACCGCGCCGCCGCGCTGCGTGTGCTGAAGTCTCGCCTGCTGGCCATGAAACATGAGCAAGAGGCCGCCGAAGCCGCCGACATGCGTCACTCGCAGGTGCGTTCGCTTGACCGCTCCGAACGTATTCGCACATACAACTTCCCGGAAAACCGTATCGTCGATCATCGCACGAATTACAAGGCCTACAACCTTGACGCCGTGCTCGATGGCGACCTGCAGGCCGTCATCGATTCCGACATCCAAGCCGACGAAGCCGACCGTCTGGCCAACCAGCAGTGATAGCCGACCTGATTCGTCAAGCCGCCGCGCAGTTGCGCGAAGCCGGCATCGAGACGCCCGAACATGATGCCAAACTGTTGCTGGCCGAGGCCGTGGACGCCGAGCTACGCGATATCGACAAGGCCATGCTGATGGGGGAGGGCCTCGATTCGCTGGCCCCCGCCGGCGGGGGCTGTCGCGCAGCGACTGGGGGTGGTCAGGCCGACCCCGTCACCAATATCCTTGCCGCCTTCCACGCCATGCTTTCCCGACGCGCCAAACGCGAGCCGCTCCAATACATCACCGGCCACACGCCTTTCCGCTACCTCGACCTGCAGGTGGGCCCCGGCGTCTTTATCCCGCGCCCGGAAACCGAAACCGTAGTCCAGGCCGGTCTTGACTGGCTGACCCGGCACAGCATGATCCACCCGCGCATGGTCGACCTGTGCGCCGGTTCCGGTGCCATCGGCCTGTCGATAGTCAGCGAAGTGCCCGGCAGCCAAGTATGGGCCGTCGAATTATCCCCGCGTACCGCCGAATGGACCCGGCGCAATCTGGCGGTAACCGCGAAACGATACCCCTCCATCGCCTCCAATTACCAACTGGAAGTCGCCGACGCCACGTCACTGGCCACGCTGGCGCAACTCGACGGCACCATCGACATCGTCATCACCAACCCGCCCTACGTGCCACAAACCGACATCCCCGAACAACCAGAAGTACGCGACTGGGACCCGGAACTGGCGCTATACGGCGGTTCGGCAGACGGCACGCTCATCCCTGAACGCATTATTGAGCGCGCCTGGCGCCTGCTCAAGCCCGGCGGCGTATTGGTTATGGAGCATGATCTCACCCAAGGCGAGCGATTAGTGGCCTATGCCAAGGCCACAGGTTTCGCCACCGCCTCCACCGGCAAAGATTGGACCGGCCGAGACCGCTATCTCTTCGCCGAGAAGTAGCCACAGGCGCGGGGCCGCCGCTGCTACTGCACGTAATACTGCAGGGCGGAGGCGTCCGCGTCCGTGATTTCGCGAATCGGACGGGCCGGATTGCCCACGGCCACGGTGTGCGGCGGAATATCGCGCGTCACCACCGAGCCGGCACCGATCACGCAACCCTCGCCAATCGTCACCGGGCAACAATCCAGCACAGTGAAGTTGAAGTTGGCGAACACGCGCTCGCTGGCGCGCGGCATACGCAGTTCGACGGGAGGCATGGTGGTGGATTCAGCATTGATTCCGCTCATTGAACACTCCTGTAATTTCGCGAAAGAGCATGGATGGACTCATTGTATCTACGGTCTGTGCGTGTGGGGCGAATCGGAAAACGGCAGTACGGCAAACGAGCGATGATGAACTATGCAAGTCGGGGCGCAATGGTGCAATGGTAGATTGTGAATACACAAGCGAACGGAGGTGGCGTGAGCGTGGAAGGCGGAACAACGCTGAAAGTCACGGATGAATCGCTGGCACAGGCGGCGCGTGTCATCCGGGATGGTGGATTGGTCGTCATTCCAACGGATACGGTATATGGAGTGGCGTGCGATCCGCGTAATAAGGCCGCTATCGACCGTATCTACCGGCTCAAGCGTCGCCCGCGCTATAAGGCGTTGCAGGTACTGCTCGCATCCACCGACCAGCTTGATGAGCTCGGTCTCGACCTGCCGTCCCCGCTGAATCGTTTGTCGGCGGCGTTTCTGCCTGGCGCGTTCTCGCCGATTGCCGTAGCCCGGCCCGACTGCACGTTGGAGACTTTGGCCGACACCGCCGATGGTCGCCCCGGCACGCAAGGCATCCGCATCCCCAATTCGGCGCTGTGCCTCGCGATTCTCAAGGCGACTGGCCCGCTGGCCGCGTCCAGCGCCAACCGTTCCGGCGACGAAAGCGCGCAGACCGTCCAGGAGGCGGTTGACGCGTTCGGCAGCGAAGTCGACCTGTATCTGGACGGCGGTCCCACCCAAGGCCATGTCTCCAGCACCGTCGTCAAAGCCGATCCGTACGCGCGCGACGGCATCGAGATCCTGCGTGAAGGCGTCATCGCCCAAAACGTGATTCGCAAGGCCCTCCACCTCAACGGCGGTGGACTCGGCGCATGAGAATCTACCTACTGATTGCCGCCATCGCCGGTGGCGTCACCTGGCTGGTGACTCCGCTGATTCGCCACGTCGCCATCGAAATCGGTGCGGTTGGCGAGGTGCGTGCCCGAGACGTGCACACCATTCCCACGCCGCGCATGGGTGGCCTTGGCATGCTGATCGGTTTTGCCGTGGCTACCGTATTCGCCAGTCGGCTGCCTTTTCTCTCGGGATTGTTCAACGGCAATTACCAGATGTGGGTGATTCTTGCCGGCGGCATCATGATCAGTCTGCTGGGCATGGCCGATGACCTGTGGGATCTCGATTGGATGCTGAAACTTGCCGGTCAGCTGCTGATTTCCGTATTCGTGGCTTGGGGCGGATTGCAGATCATCTCACTGCCTTTGGGCGGTTCGCTGATTACCGCCTCGCCGAGTCTGTCCATGGCGATCACCGCATTCCTGATTGTCGCCTCGATTAACGCGGTCAATTTCGTTGATGGCCTCGATGGCCTGGCGGCCGGTATCGTGGCGATTGGTGGCATAGCGTTCGCCGCCTATTCGTATATCATCGCCCGGTCTTCCCCGAGTTATGCTTCGTTGGCCACGCTGATCGACGTGATGATGGTGGGTATCTGCGTGGGCTTCCTGCTGCATAATTGGCATCCCGCCAAACTGTTTATGGGTGATTCCGGTTCGATGCTGCTTGGCTATCTCATCACCTGCGCTTCGATTGTGATGACCGGACGTCTTGACCCGGCCTCGATTCATGCCAGCATCTATCTGCCGGTGTTCATGCCAATTCTGCTGCCGATTCTGGTGTTGTTCCTGCCTGTGCTCGACATGTGTCTGGCGATTGTGCGGCGTTTGGCCAAAGGCCAGTCGCCCATGCATCCGGACCGTATGCACCTGCACCATCGCATGCTGAAGATCGGGCATTCGGTGCGTGGCGCCGTGCTGATCCTGTGGGGATGGGCCGCGCTGATCGCATTCGGTTCGCTGACGATTCTGTTCTTCAAAGCGCAGCATGTGGCCGTGGGCATGCCCATCGCCGTGGTGGTGCTGACCATAGCCACGATGTACCCCTATCTGCGGCATCGTATTCCCGAGATCCAAGCCGAGAACCTGACGCTCGAATCCGCACGCAAGAACGCGCAGCATGCTACGGTTAAGTCGCAGTCTGCAGTAGGGGAGAGCCGGGATTCGATTGGCTCTCAGGCAGCGGATTCGATGACTGATTCGCCTGCGGATTCGCGGGACTCGCAGGCGGGTGAGGTGCAGGACCCGGCAGCGGATAAGTGAGCGCTCACAAGCGTGTGTCGTGAAGGTCAGCGCGTGTTCATATAGTGTTTGTATGGCTACAAACCTCGATGAATTGAACGCCCAATCGGCGTATGCTCCCCTTCCTCCGATTTTCGCCAAGCTCGGCCTTGCTTATGATGATGTGTTGCTGCTGCCGAACGAGACGGATGTCATTCCCTCCGAAGTGGACACCAGCACTCATCTGACTCGCAAGATCGTGATGAAGGCCCCGGTCCTCTCCGCTGCCATGGATACCGTGACCGAGTCCGAGATGGCCATCGCCATGGCTCGTAACGGTGGTATCGGTGTGCTGCACCGCAATCTGTCCATCGACGACCAGGCCGCTCAGGTCGATGTGGTCAAGCGTTCCGAGTCCGGTATGATCACCGACCCGCTGACCGTCAACCCCGAGGTCACTCTGGCCGACCTCGACAAGCTGTGCGGCAAGTTCCACATCTCCGGTCTGCCGGTTGTGGACAAGGAAAACAAGCTCGTCGGCATCATCACCAACCGTGATATGCGCTTCATCGCCTCCGAGGATTACGACACCCTGAAGGTTAAGGATGTCATGACCAAGGAGAACCTGGTCACTGGCCCGTCCAACATTTCCAAGGACGACGCTCACCGTCTGCTCGCCCAGCACAAGGTTGAGAAGCTGCCGCTCGTTGACGAGGAAGGCCACCTGACCGGCCTGATCACCGTCAAGGACTTCGTCAAGACCGAGCAGTACCCGGACGCCACCAAGGATGAGCAGGGTCGTCTGCGCGTGGCCGCCGGCGTCGGCTTCCTCGGCGACGCCTGGCAGCGTGCCTCCGCTCTGATGGAGGCTGGCGTGGACGTGCTCGTGGTCGACACCGCCAACGGTGAGGCCCGTCTGGCACTCGACATGATTTCCCGCCTGAAGCACGACTCCGCCTTCGACGGCGTGCAGATCATCGGCGGCAACGTCGGCACCCGCTCCGGTGCTCAGGCCATGATTGAGGCTGGCGCGGACGCCGTCAAGGTCGGTATTGGCCCCGGCTCTATCTGCACCACCCGTATCGTTGCCGGTGTCGGTGTCCCGCAGCTCACCGCCGTGTACGAGGCTGCCCAGGCCTGCCGTGCCGCTGGCGTGCCCTGCATCGCCGACGGTGGCATCCACTACTCCGGTGACATCGCCAAGGCCCTCGTGGCTGGCGCTTCCTCCGTGATGCTCGGCGGCACGCTCGCTGGCTGTGAGGAAGCCCCGGGCGAGAAGGTGCTCCTGCACGGCAAGCAGTACAAGCTGTACCGTGGCATGGGCTCCCTCGGTGCCATGGCCCCGCGCGGCAAGAAGTCCTACTCCAAGGACCGCTACTTCCAGGCCGACGTGACCTCCAGCGACAAGGTCGTGCCGGAAGGCGTGGAAGGCGAAGTGCCGTACCGCGGACCGCTGAACGCCGTGCTCTACCAGATGCTCGGTGGCCTGCACCAGTCCATGTTCTACATCGGCGCCCACAACATCGCCGAGATGCCGGAGCGTGGCAAGTTCATCCGCATCACCGACGCCGGTCTGCGCGAATCGCACCCGCACGATATCGTGATGACCACCGAAGCCCCGAACTACTCCGGCTTCCACAACAACTGATCGGTTGATGCCCGCTAGCTTGCGCTAGTTAGGGGTTGATTCCTTGTGAAAAGGGTCTGCTTATGCAGGCCCTTTTCGCGTATGTGGCTCGAGATAGCTTGTATGCGCTGGGGTATAGTCTGAACTGTTCTTGTAATAACGGGTGACATGACGAAAAGAGGCTTACCATGGTCGACAGCCATGATGCAGAAACTTACAGCGCAAAGGATTCGCGCCTGATTTGGATTGACTGCGAAATGACGGGCTTGGATATCTTCGGCGGCGACGAACTCGTCGAGGTGTCCGTAGTGCCCACTGACTTTGACCTGAATGTGCTGGACGAGGGCGTGGATTACGTCATCAAGCCGTCCGAGAAGGCCGTGAACCATATGAACGATTTCGTGCGCCAGATGCACACCCGTTCCGGCCTGATCAACGAGTGGGAGAATGGCCTGAGCCTGGCCGAGGCCGAGCAGAAGGTCACCGAATACGTGCTGCGCTTCACGCCGGAAGGCGTGCGCCCGCTGCTGGCCGGCAACACCATCGGCTCCGATAAGAAGTTCCTCGACCATTACATGCCGAACCTCATGAGCCACCTGCATTACCGCAGCGTGGATGTGAGCACATTCAAGGAGCTCGCCCGCCGCTGGTACCCGGCCGTGTACGAGAACCGCCCGCCAAAGAACGGTGGCCATCGTGCTCTCGCAGACATCATCGAGTCCTTGGACGAGCTGCGCTACTACCGTAAGGCGTTTATGGCTCCCGCCCCCGGCCCGGACGATGCCGCATCCAAGGCCATCGCCGCCGACATCGTAGCCACCAGCATCCTCAATAAGTAGTCCGCCGTACTTGGCTCCCCTCCCTGAGGGGAGTCTAGAGAGGTTGATATGCGCCAAACCGAAGCCCTGGCCATTCTGAACGCCGGCGCGAACGTGTTCCTGACCGGTGCGCCCGGTGCCGGTAAGACCTATGTCTTGAACGAGTTCATCCGCCAGGCTCGGGCCGACGGCGCCAGTGTAGCAGTCACCGCGTCCACAGGCATCGCCTCCACGCATATCAACGGCCAAACCATTCATTCGTGGAGCGGCGTCGGCGTGGCCACCGCCCTGAGCGCCAGCCTGCTCAAACTCATCAAATCCCGGCGCAAACGCAAGATTCAGGCCACGGACATCCTCGTCATTGACGAGGTTTCCATGCTGCACGCTTGGCTGTTCGACATGGTCGACCAAGTCTGCCGCGAAGTACGCCGTGATCCACGCCCGTTCGGTGGCATCCAGGTTGTCTTGTCCGGCGACTTCTTCCAGCTGCCGCCGGTTTCGGTGTCCGGGCGCAACCGCGACCTCATCGCCCCCACGCCCGAATTCATCGCCAGTCGCGAACGGTATGCCCGTGCCGGCTTGAACCCCGAAGGCTTCATCACCGAATCGCTGGTATGGCCCGAACTCAACCCGGTGATCTGCTATCTGACCGAACAGCACCGTCAGGATACCGGCGAACTGCTGACCGTGCTCACCGACATTCGCGAAGGCGACGTGACCCAGTCCGACCGTGACGTGCTCGTCACTCGTCTGGGCAAACTGCCCGAGCCCGGCCAGGTCGCCGTCCACCTGTTCCCGGTGAACCGGCAGGCCGACAATCTCAACGACATGCGCCTGAACCAGATCATGCTTGATCCACACGAGTTCCACGCCGAGACAGCAGGCCCTGCCAACCTGGTCGACCGACTCAAAAAGAACATGTTGGCCCCCGAGCGATTGATACTCAAGGAAGGCGCGGCTGTCATGGCCCTGCGCAACGACACCGATCGCCAGTACGTCAACGGCTCGCTCGGCACCGTGCGTGGCTTCGCACAGGAGAACAAGGGCGGCTGGCCGATCGTGGAATTCGAGAACGGCAACATCGTCACCATGAAACAGGCCACATGGGAGATGATGGACGGCGACACCGTGCTCGCCTCCGTCTTCCAGGTGCCGTTGCGCTGCGCGTGGGGCATCACCATCCACAAGTCGCAAGGCATGACGCTTGACCGTGCGGTCATGGACCTGAAGCGCACCTTCGCGCCAGGCATGGGATATGTGGCGCTGTCCCGAGTCGAATCGCTGGGCGGCCTCTATTTGGCCGGCGTCAACGAACGCATGTTCCTCGTCTCGCCCGATGCCGTGGTGCTCGACGGCGACCTGCGCGAAGCCTCGGCCGCGGCCTCCGACCAGTTGGCCGATGAAGGTGCAAACGCGTTCAAACCCGCCGAGCCGGACGAATTCGGTGCCAATCCCGACGATGACTTCGCCCAGGACGCGTTGTTCTGACATGATTCATGTTGTGTCGCTAAGAGGATTTGCGCTATACTGATACAGCTAATTCTCAGTAAGAGTGGACCTGATAGCCACTTTGAATGCTCAGCAGGCAACTGCTAGGGGCGAGCCATTTGGCTCGCCCTGTTTCGTACAGTTACAATGTTCAAGACAATGATGTGCATTGTAGCTACGGTGAAAGGTGTTTTATGCGGGGGAAGCGTTACCGGATAGGAATTGACGTCGGTTTGAATTCTGTGGGCCTTGCCGCAGTAGAAGTGTCCGATGAGAACAGTCCAGTGCGTCTGTTGAATGCGCAAAGCGTAATCCACGATGGTGGTGTGGATCCTCAGAAGAATAAGGAAGCGATTACGCGAAAGAATATGTCGGGTGTCGCTCGTCGCACGCGGCGTATGAGGCGTCGGAAGCGTGAGCGCTTGCACAAGCTCGATATGCTCCTCGGCAAATTTGGATACCCCGTTATTGAGCCGGAGTCCTTGGATAAGCCCTTTGAAGAATGGCATGTAAGGGCTGAGCTGGCTACACGATACATCGAAGATGATGAACTTCGCCGTGAGAGTATTTCTATCGCATTGAGACATATGGCAAGGCATCGCGGATGGCGCAATCCTTATCGTCAGGTGGACTCGCTGATCAGCGACAATCCATATTCGAAGCAATATGGCGAACTGAAGGAAAAAGCGAAGGCGTACAACGATGACGCAACTGCTGCGGAAGAAGAGAGCACTCCCGCGCAGTTAGTGGTGGCGATGTTGGATGCTGGATATGCGGAAGCTCCTCGACTGCGTTGGCGTACCGGTTCTAAAAAACCGGATGCGGAAGGCTATTTGCCGGTACGTTTGATGCAGGAAGATAATGCTAACGAGCTGAAGCAAATATTCAGGGTCCAGAGAGTGCCCGCGGATGAGTGGAAGCCGCTGTTCCGTAGTGTGTTTTATGCGGTGTCTCCTAAAGGTTCGGCAGAGCAGCGTGTCGGTCAGGATCCTCTGGCTCCTGAACAGGCTAGGGCATTAAAGGCTTCTTTGGCTTTTCAGGAGTATCGTATCGCGAATGTGATTACGAACCTAAGAATCAAGGATGCTTCCGCAGAACTTCGCAAACTTACTGTTGATGAGAAGCAAAGCATTTATGACCAACTCGTGTCACCTTCTTCGGAAGATATCACATGGTCTGATTTATGCGATTTCCTCGGCTTCAAGCGGAGCCAGTTGAAAGGCGTGGGTAGCTTGACCGAGGATGGAGAAGAACGTATATCCAGCCGTCCGCCTCGATTGACTTCAGTCCAGCGTATTTACGAGTCGGACAACAAGATTCGTAAACCGTTGGTGGCCTGGTGGAAATCCGCGTCTGACAATGAGCATGAGGCAATGATTCGCCTGCTGTCTAATACGGTGGATATCGATAAGGTGCGTGAAGACGTGGCGTATGCTTCTGCGATTGAATTTATCGATGGATTAGATGATGATGCGTTAACCAAACTTGACTCCGTTGATCTCCCCTCCGGTCGTGCTGCATACAGTGTTGAAACTTTGCAAAAACTCACTCGTCAGATGCTGACTACTGATGATGATTTGCACGAAGCACGTAAAACGCTGTTCAACGTTACGGATAGTTGGCGTCCGCCGGCAGATCCAATTGGGGAGCCTCTGGGTAATCCATCGGTCGACCGTGTGCTGAAAAACGTCAACCGATATCTCATGAATTGTCAGCAGCGCTGGGGTAATCCCGTCTCAGTGAACATTGAACATGTGCGCTCTTCGTTCTCGTCGGTTGCCTTTGCCCGCAAAGACAAGCGTGAATATGAAAAGAACAATGAGAAGCGTTCGATATTCCGCAGCTCGTTGAGTGAACAGCTTCGCGCGGATGAGCAGATGGAAAAAGTGCGTGAATCCGATTTACGGAGATTGGAAGCCATTCAGCGTCAAAATGGACAGTGCCTGTATTGCGGCCGTACGATTACATTCCGTACGTGCGAAATGGATCATATCGTTCCCCGGAAAGGCGTCGGCTCTACGAACACGAGGACCAATTTCGCTGCGGTATGTGCCGAATGCAATCGTATGAAATCGAACACTCCATTTGCGATTTGGGCAAGGAGCGAGGATGCCCAAACTCGAGGGGTAAGCCTTGCTGAAGCTAAAAAGCGTGTGACAATGTTTACTTTCAATCCCAAGTCATATGCTCCTCGGGAAGTGAAAGCGTTCAAGCAAGCGGTAATCGCAAGGCTTCAGCAAACGGAAGATGATGCTGCCATCGATAATCGTTCCATCGAATCAGTGGCTTGGATGGCTGATGAACTCCACCGCCGTATCGATTGGTATTTCAATGCGAAGCAGTATGTGAATTCTGCTTCAATCGATGATGCTGAAGCCGAGACAATGAAAACCACGGTGTCGGTGTTCCAAGGCCGTGTCACGGCATCTGCAAGACGTGCAGCTGGCATTGAAGGGAAGATACACTTTATTGGCCAGCAATCAAAGACTCGTCTGGATCGTCGTCATCATGCGGTGGACGCTTCCGTTATCGCGATGATGAACACGGCTGCTGCGCAGACGTTGATGGAACGTGAATCATTGAGAGAATCGCAGCGTTTGATTGGTCTCATGCCAGGCGAACGTTCATGGAAGGAATACCCCTATGAGGGCACTTCACGCTATGAATCGTTCCATCTTTGGTTGGATAATATGGACGTTTTGCTTGAGCTGCTTAATGATGCGTTGGACAATGATCGAATTGCTGTCATGCAATCGCAGCGTTATGTCCTTGGTAATTCCATAGCACATGATGCCACAATTCATCCGCTCGAAAAAGTGCCGTTGGGCTCGGCGATGAGCGCGGATCTTATTCGACGTGCTTCTACACCGGCCTTGTGGTGTGCTTTGACGCGTTTGCCGGATTATGATGAAAAAGAGGGTTTGCCGGAAGATTCACATCGTGAAATACGAGTGCATGATACTCGGTATTCCGCTGACGATGAGATGGGATTCTTCGCGTCGCAAGCTGCGCAGATTGCTGTGCAGGAAGGGTCTGCAGATATCGGTTCGGCGATTCATCATGCCCGCGTGTACCGGTGCTGGAAGACGAATGCCAAGGGAGTTCGTAAATATTTCTATGGCATGATTCGCGTATTCCAAACTGATCTGCTACGCGCTTGCCATGATGATTTATTTACCGTGCCGTTGCCCCCGCAGTCTATTTCGATGCGGTATGGCGAGCCTAGGGTGGTGCAGGCGCTGCAAAGCGGTAATGCTCAGTACTTGGGGTCGTTGGTTGTCGGTGATGAAATCGAGATGGATTTTTCCAGTCTCGATGTTGATGGTCAGATTGGCGAGTATTTACAATTCTTCTCGCAGTTTAGTGGAGGGAACCTTGCATGGAAACATTGGGTTGTTGATGGATTCTTTAACCAGACGCAGTTGAGGATAAGACCTCGATACCTTGCTGCGGAAGGATTGGCAAAAGCGTTTTCTGACGATGTTGTTCCAGATGGGGTCCAGAAAATTGTGACAAAACAAGGATGGCTACCTCCGGTTAATACAGCAAGTAAGACTGCGGTTCGTATCGTAAGACGCAATGCTTTTGGCGAACCGAGATTATCGTCGGCACACCATATGCCGTGCTCATGGCAGTGGAGGCATGAGTGAATCATGCAAAACCAGTGGCGTGTAATCGACTGTACCGATCTTGACGGCTCCATCTCCTATGAACGGGGAAGGATGCGAGTCGTCAAGAACGATACAGGGGAGTGCGTGGATGTGCCACTTGCTCAGATTGCGGTAGTGCTACTGGGATTGCATGTGCGATGTTCGGCTGCGGTATTACATGAGATGGCACGGTATGGCGTGTCAGTCATGCTCTGCGATTGGCGTGGTGTTCCTGACGCTGCGCTGCATGCATGGACTGACATGCCTACCACAGTTACCACGCGGCAATTGGCGCAGTCGAACATGTCTCTTCCTCGCAAGAAAAGTGCGTGGGCGCGTATTGTACAGATGAAGATTCGTGGACAAGCTGCTTGCCTCGATTCATCAAAACTCGAAGGTGGAGGCTTGCTACGAGGTATTGCAGCCTCTGTTCGTTCGGGTGATCCTTCCAATTGCGAAGGTCATGCTGCACGTGAATATTGGAGGCGAATGTTTCCTCAAGATGAGAAATTCAGAAGGATTCCGGGGCAGGGTTATGGTCGGAATGCGCAGTTGGATTATGCCTATATGGTGCTGCGAGGATTCGCGGTTAAAGCGGTGATAGCAGCAGGATTAATTCCATCTTTAGGCGTGAATCATCACGGGCGCGGCAATTATTTCTGTCTTGCAGATGATCTGTTGGAGGTATATAGGCCGGCAGTGGATTACAGAGTCTCACTGCTGAATGATGAAGACTCGTTGCAGGAGAAGGCAGTAAAGAAGCATTTGGTAGATGCTGTGAATCAACAATTCAACGGTTCCGGTTTGACTATACCGAGCTCATTGAATGATTTTGCGCAGCAATTTGGTTTATATTGCGAAGGCAAAATCGACAGGTTGCAGGTTCCCGAATATGTAGGCGAGTCATGAAACGCGATGAGGACAGTGGCGGCATGTGGTGCTTGGTGATGTTTGATTTGCCGGTCAAGACAAAACGGCAACGGCATGCTGCAACTGTCTTTAGAAATATGTTGCTCGACATGGGATATGGAATGGTGCAGTATTCCGTATATGTGCGGTATACGCCTACGCAATCGGGTAATAGGGCGACGGTCAAAATGATTAAAGACAATCTGCCAGCTAATGGCTTAGTTAGAATTTTGCATATTAGCGATCATCAGTGGTCCACGGCGGCCCGATTTTCTTCTGGAAAACGTGAGATTGAGGAAGAAACGCCTGACTTTCTCACGCTTTTTTGAACGTAGGAGAGTCTGAAAAGATTGAAAAATAGCCCTTCTTGATAGGCTATCAAGCTTATCAAGAAGGGTGAATGCTAATTCCCAGCAGAACGCCGGAAAGCTGTTCTAGCGGCCCAAGCTTATCAAGAAGGGTGAATGCTAATTCCCAGCCATCCAAGGGTCATCACTGGGTACAACTCAAGCTTATCAAGAAGGGTGAATGCTAATTCCCAGCGGCTTCCCTACGACCACAAGATCGTTCACAAGCTTATCAAGAAGGGTGAATGCTAATTCCCAGCGAACCTGTTGGCCTGGTCCCAGTCGCTCGCAAGCTTATCAAGAAGGGTGAATGCTAATTCCCAGCTTGATGATTTTCTGCACCGCGTCCGCGTCAAGCTTATCAAGAAGGGTGAATGCTAATTCCCAGCACAGCGGAGATATTGCGTTGAATCAGGTCAAGCTTATCAAGAAGGGTGAATGCTAATTCCCAGCTAGCTTCTACGAAGAAGGCAGATTTGATCAAGCTTATCAAGAAGGGTGAATGCTAATTCCCAGCAAAATCGCCGACGCGTTCGACGTGTCGCCAAGCTTATCAAGAAGGGTGAATGCTAATTCCCAGCGTGAGGGACACCTTCATCCGCATACTGCACAAGCTTATCAAGAAGGGTGAATGCTAATTCCCAGCGTGAGCTTGTCCGTGTCTTTCATCAGTGGCAAGCTTATCAAGAAGGGTGAATGCTAATTCCCAGCTGTTTACGCTCAAAAAGCACATTAGATTCAAGCTTATCAAGAAGGGTGAATGCTAATTCCCAGCCCGAGGCCGGTAGGGTTGCGTGTCTGGTCAAGCTTATCAAGAAGGGTGAATGCTAATTCCCAGCGTTGTAATCGGTCATAATAGTTTTCAATCAAGCTTATCAAGAAGGGTGAATGCTAATTCCCAGCTCTCCCAGTTGCTGCCCCTTGGCGTCGACAAGCTTATCAAGAAGGGTGAATGCTAATTCCCAGCCGTATTCATCGTGGCCTCTTCGCGGTTTCAAGCTTATCAAGAAGGGTGAATGCTAATTCCCAGCCGTACATGATGGGGTCCTTGACCTTGTACAAGCTTATCAAGAAGGGTGAATGCTAATTCCCAGCTTGGTGGTGTTGGGCGTCCGGCGCAGAACAAGCTTATCAAGAAGGGTGAATGCTAATTCCCAGCAGGTCGAGCGCCTCCTGCCATCCGGCCTCAAGCTTATCAAGAAGGGTGAATGCTAATTCCCAGCACAGTATTATTGTCCTGATATTCATGTCCAAGCTTATCAAGAAGGGTGAATGCTAATTCCCAGCTCGTCGTCCATCTCTGTACCTCGGTTTCTCAAGCTTATCAAGAAGGGTGAATGCTAATTCCCAGCTCCATGACCGCGTCCATCACCTCATGCCCAAGCTTATCAAGAAGGGTGAATGCTAATTCCCAGCCGTTCCCCAGTGGGGTGAGTGTGATGCCCAAGCTTATCAAGAAGGGTGAATGCTAATTCCCAGCACCGATTGCAACGCGAATATCCCGGGTATCAAGCTTATCAAGAAGGGTGAATGCTAATTCCCAGCTCCTGCAACTCCTCCTTGCGGGCCTTCACAAGCTTATCAAGAAGGGTGAATGCTAATTCCCAGCGTTGTTCCGGGAACAACTGGGAACAACTCAAGCTTATCAAGAAGGGTGAATGCTAATTCCCAGCCTTGCCTCCGTTCTGCATCCAGCTGTCGCAAGCTTATCAAGAAGGGTGAATGCTAATTCCCAGCACGCGGCGAAGAATCTTGTTATCGCGGCTCAAGCTTATCAAGAAGGGTGAATGCTAATTCCCAGCGTCGCACGTGGCATGGCATGTTGGCGAACCAAGCTTATCAAGAAGGGTGAATGCTAATTCCCAGCTGTTGAGGGGAACCGTATCAAACCTGATTCAAGCTTATCAAGAAGGGTGAATGCTAATTCCCAGCTGGTTTCCGTGCCGCATTGGTCGCAGTACAAGCTTATCAAGAAGGGTGAATGCTAATTCCCAGCTCATGGGACTGTGAGCGGCGGCGGCGTGACAAGCTTATCAAGAAGGGTGAATGCTAATTCCCAGCTAGAAGTGCAGATTCCGTTCCTGCAAACCAAGCTTATCAAGAAGGGTGAATGCTAATTCCCAGCAGGACGTGCAACGCAAGTATTTCAAGATCAAGCTTATCAAGAAGGGTGAATGCTAATTCCCAGCTCGTCGATGTGTTCCAAGAGGTTTGGTGCAAGCTTATCAAGAAGGGTGAATGCTAATTCCCAGCTATTGTTCGGGTGCGATGGTGATGATCACAAGCTTATCAAGAAGGGTGAATGCTAATTTTGAATGCTGGAATGCTTGGGTTGATTTGGCTGATTTAGCTGTGATGGCCGCTGCGGGAATGGCCCTTGCGCGGTTGGCGGCAGAGGTTGCGGCGCGGATTGCGGCACTGATTGTTGTGCCAATTGCGTCTGCGGTGAAAAATATGGCGACGGCTGTGTCTGACTGTTTATCGGCGGATGTTCCGGCTCAGGTTGTGGCTGGAATGGAGAATATTGCGGTTGCGCCATTGTATGCCCCTGCCCCTTCATTGCCATTTCATTGGCGCATGGCGAGGGCTGAAAACCAAGATGATGAATCCTGCATGAGTTATCCGTGATTCCTGTGCGTTGGTACAGCGCGGAAGGTTGAGCAGCCGACATATGCAGGCTTGTCGGTTCACGCGAATATCTTTAAACCTATGACTTCCAATACCCTTCGTATGTCAACCATGTTCCTGCGCACCCTGCGCGAGGACCCCGCTGATGCCGATGTCGATTCAGCCAAGCTGCTGCAGCGCGCCGGCTATATCCGCAAGGCCGCACCCGGTATCTGGACCTGGCTGCCGCTCGGTCTGCGCGTGCTGAACAAGATCGAGGCCATCATCCGCGAGGAGATCAACGGCATCGGCGCCCAGGAAGTGCACTTCCCGGCCCTGCTGCCGCGCGAACCCTACGAGGCCACCCATCGCTGGGAGGAGTACGGCGATAACATCTTCCGTTTGAAGGATCGCCACGAGGCCGATTACCTGCTGGCCCCCACCCACGAGGAGATGTTCACCCTTCTGGTCAAGGACATGTACTCCTCTTACAAGGACCTGCCCGTCACCCTGTACCAGATCCAGACCAAGTACCGCGACGAGTTCCGTCCGCGCGCCGGCCTGATCCGTGGTCGTGAATTCGTCATGAAGGACGCCTACTCCTTCACCATCGATGAAGAAGGCATGCGCAAGGCCTACTATGACGAGCGCGGCGCTTACGAGCGTATCTTCCAGCGTCTTGACCTGAAGTACGTACCTGTGTTCGCCATGTCCGGCCCGATGGGCGGCTCCGCATCCGAGGAGTTCCTGGCTCCGATGCCGATCGGCGAAGATACCTTCGCGCTGGCACCTTCCGGCAAGGCATGGAATGTGGAGGCCCTGAGCACTCCGGAACTACCGGAAATCGATGCTTCCACCACTCCCGCCGCTTCCAAGGAAGCCACCCCGGATGCCAAGACCATCGATAACATGATCGAGCGTGCCAACGCCGACCACCCGCGTACTGATGGCCGTGAATGGCAGGCTTCCGACATCCTCAAGAACGTGGTGATCACCGTCAAGCACCCTGAGGATGAAGAGCATGACGAGCCGTGGCGTGAAGTGATTGTCGTCGGCGTGCCCGGCGACCGTACGGTGGATATGAAGCGACTGGAAGCCCAGTTCGCGCCCGCCGAACTTGAGGAAGCCACTGAGGAAGACCTGAAGCAGCACCCCGAACTGGTGCCCGGTTACATCGGACCGATGGTGCTTGGCCCGCAGGCCGAGGCTGCTGGCGTGAAGAACCCGGTTCGCTACCTGATCGACGCGCACGTGGTCAAGGGTTCCGCTTGGTTCACTGGTGCCGATGAGAACGAGGTCGACTACTACAACCTGGTGTACGGCCGTGACTTCAAGGTCGACGGCGTGGTGGAAGCCGTTGAGGTTCGCCACGGCGACATGAGCCCGGATGGTTCCGGTCCGTTGAGCTTCGAGCGTGGTGTGGAAATCGGCCAGGTGTTCCAGCTGGGTCTCAAGTACTCCAAGGCACTGGACCTGAAGGTGCTCGACCAGAACGGCAAGGCCGTGCCGGTGTGGATGGGCTGCTATGGCATCGGTGTTTCCCGCGTGCTGGCCTGCATCGCCGAAACACACCACGACGAAGCCGGCTTGGCTTGGCCGTCCGTGATTGCCCCGGCCGCCGTGCACGTGGTGGCCACCGGCAAGGACGCCGTGGCGTTTGAAGGTGCCGAGAAGCTGGTCGCCGAGCTTGAGGCCAAGGGCCTTGAGGTTATTTACGATGACCGCAAGAAGGTGTCTCCGGGCGTCAAGTTCAAGGATGCCGAGCTGATCGGCGTGCCGCTGGTCGCCGTGGTCGGCCGCGATTACGTCAACGACGGCACCATCGAACTGCGCGACCGCAACGGCGAAAACAAGGTCGCCGTGCCCGCCGCCGAAGCCGCCGACGCGCTCGCCGAGCGCTTCGCCGCCCTCAGCTGAGTCCCACTTACTCAGCCTCGGCGTTAATCGCATCAAGCGCCATTCTGCCCAGTCGCAGAATGGCGCTTTGTTGTGGATAACCGAAACTTATCCACATTCTTAAAATTTCAACTGCGTCACAGTATCCACATTTGCCAGTTGCCCTTGTGCGCTTCAAACGTCATGCCTCACAGTGGAGGTACCGCTGGGGCGTGCAAGCCGGCAATGAAGCCGGAGACAGGCTCCGGCGGTCCACATCCAAACAACAGGCCAGCAGGCCGAGGAAAGGACCGATCATGGCAAATCAACAAGCAGCAGTGACCGTCACCGGCTTTGTGGCCGGTGATCCGACACTAGGCGGAACCGAGAGCTTCCGCGTGCTGACATTCCGTATGGGCAGCACGCGCAGTCGACTCAACCCGACTACCAGACAATGGGAGGATTACGGAACCGCATGGGTGGGCGTCAAAGCGTTCCGTGCTTTGGCCGTGAACGCCGCCAGTTCGGTTCGCCGCGGTGACCGCATCATTGTGGTCGGCTCACTCATCACCGAGCAGTGGACCAATGAGCAAGGCGAACCGCGCAGTAGAACCGTTCTCGAAGCCACCAACATTGGGCATGACCTGACCTTCGGCACCACGTCGCTGATCAAGCCACAGCGTGCCGGTAATGGGAACGGAGGCAATGGTGGCAACGGTAACGGCAATGCCAACGGTGCCGTCGAAGGTATGGATGGCGGAAACGGGCAACGAGCATCGTCGCCGTACGTTAGGCCAACGCAATATGGCGCGGGCGGTGCCGCATCCGGTGTGGGTATTGACCCGTATGCGACCTCGTCGGAATCTGGCCCCGTCGAATTTGGGGTCACCTCCGATTCCGGCCAATCGCCGTCGCCATCAACCGAGTCCGCGGCCGTGGCCGATGCCGTCATGTCGCAACCGGACGCCGACACCAATCAACCACAGCCCGTGGCCCAACAAACCTACGTCGACGGTTTCGCCGAATCTTCCAATCCCAGTGATTCCGAATTCTGAGTGCCAACCATACATCATGAAAAACCGCTGTGTTCGCCTGTAATCGAGGCAAACACAGCGGTTTTCCTTTACATAACGGGGATTACCAAATACGCACACGGTCCTTGGGCGCGAGCCACATGGCGTCGCCTTCGGTCACGCCAAAGGCATCGTAGAAGAGGTCCACGTTGCTGGCGATGCCGTTGGTGCGGAATTCGGCCGGAGAATGCGGGTCGATCTGCAGGTACTGTTCGGCCAGCTCGTCGCGGTTCTTGGTGCGCCAGATGGAGGCGTAGCTCAGGAAGAAGCGCTGCAGGCCGGTGAATCCGTCCATTTCGGGGGCGGTATCGAGCAGTGCCTTGATGGCGGCGGGGGAGCCGTCTTCTTTGGCGTCGGACTTACCTGCCGCCTTGCCGAGCGCGAATGCATACGCCTGGCACAAAGCTGTTGTACTGGGCGATCAATGCGCCGGTACGGGCCTCGAAGTTCTTGCGATCCTCGTCGGTCCACCAGTTGTTGAGCTTGCCGTCGCCGTCGTACTGCGAACCCTGATCGTCGAAGCCATGGCCGATCTCGTGGCCGATCACTGCGCCGATGCCGCCATAATTCGCCGCATCCTCGGCCTTCGGGTCGAAGAACGGGGGCTGCAGAATCGCGGCCGGGAACACGATGACGTTCATGCTCGGCTCGTAGTAGGCGTTCACCGTCTGCGGATTCATCAGCCATTCGTCCTTGTCGACCGACTTGCCGACCTTGGCCAGCTGATAGCCGGTCTCGTACAGGTTCGCGGCCTTGGCGTTCTCGGCGGGCAGCGCATCCGCGGAAACACTCAGCGCCGAATAATCGCGCCAGTGGTTGGTGTAGCCGATCTTCGGCGTGAACTTGGAGATCTTCTCCAGAGCCTTGGCCTTGGTGTCCTCGCCCAGCCAATCGGAATTGGTGATGGACACGCGGTAGGCGTCAATCAGATTGGCGACCAGCTCTTCCATGCGGCGCTTCGAGCTTTCGGGGAAGTGCAGGCGCACGTATTCGCGGCCCACATCTTCACCACAAATGCCGTTGACCAGGCTCACCGCGCGCTTCCAACGATCGCGCTGCTTCTTGGCACCGGAGAGCACCTTGCCGTAGAAGTCAAAGTTGGTGGTGTCGAAGTCGCGAGACAGGGAGGAGGCGAAGCCCAGAATCATGTGAACACGGGCCCACAGCTTAAGGTCGGCCAGATCGGCCTCGGCCCAGAACGCATCAAGACCAGTGAGGAAGCTCGGCTCGTGCACAATGACGCGCGCGAACACAGACTTGAAATCAATCGGCTGAGCCTTGGCGGCTTCGGTGGCGTCATAAGCGGTCTGCCAAGCGTCGATCCAAGAACCGAGATCGAAGTTTTTCAGCGTGGCGGCCAGATCGGCGTAATCGGTGGGGTTGTAGGTCTTCACCGAGTCGCGCGTGGCCACATTGTCCCAATGGTTGGCGGCGATCTTGGTTTCCACGGCAAGGAAGTGGCGGGCCATGCCGAGCGCGGCTTCGCTGGGAACCGTGGCGGGAGCGTTGCTCTCGTCATCGCCGGTGTTGGACGGCAGCTCATCGCCACCGTTGGACTCGGCGGCGGGCGCGTATCCGGCGTTCACCAGCTGGGTGGCGACCATCGCCACGTATGCTTCGCGCACGGGAGCGTAGTGATCCTCGCGATAGTAGGCTTCGTCCGGCAGGCAAAGGCCGGCCTGCTCAAGGTGGGCGATGTTGCGGTCCGGGTCGCCCGGGTCGCCGTAAACGGCCAAGCCGAACAGATCGGGGCCGCCGGCTGGGTTGATCGTGCCGAGCACGCGCGTGAGTGCGGCCTTGTCGATGGCGGAATCGATGAGGTCAAGCTCGTCGCGGATTGGGTCAAGCCCGGCGGCCTCTATGGCGTCGGTGTTGAGGAATGAGCGGTACAGGGCCTCAGACTTGACAGCCGGGCAGTCGTCGGCGTCGAGGATGTCGCGTACTTGGTTTTCGGCGTCTTCGGCAAGCTTGTCGAAGGAGCCGTAGCGCGAACGATCGTCGGGCAATCGGTAGGTGTCGATCCATGGGCCATTCACGTAGCGGAACAGGTCGTTGGTCGGCTTGATGACGGAGGAGAACGATGCCGGGTCGATGCCCGACGTCAGCGTTTCGGTTTCGTTGGTCATGGCCCTAAGCCTAATCGCGGCGGGGGAGAAGCGTTGATGGTGCAGATATTGCGTTATGGGCATTGCGCTGTCAGTGAACTAGACAGATTGCCTAATTGTGGTGATGGTTCAAATTAGACAACTTGTCTATCATAGTATGTGGAATCTGAACATGGACCTTGAGCTAAGGAGTTACGATGAGCAATCCGAACGAGGACCAGTGGAATGGCCAGACGGGCCAGCCCAACCAGAGCCAGCCGAACCAGCCGAATCCGGCGGGTCAACCGGGCCAACCGCAGTATGGTGCGTATGACAGCAATCATGGCGGCCAATATCCTCCGCAAGGTGCGCCGGGAGCGCAAGACACTCAGAATCAGCATGCGCAGAACGGCCAGCCACAAGGCGAACCGAACCAGAACCCGTACTACGGCCCGTACGCCTACAATCCGAACTATGGCCCGAACGGCCAGCCGGCATGGGGGCCGGACGGTCGGCGGTATCAGGCGGACGGCCAATCGAATAGCCAAGCGGACGGGCAGCCGAATGGTCCATGGGGCGATCAAAGTCAACCCGGCTGGCAGCAGACCAACTGGTATGTCGGCAATTTCAGTCCATTCCGCCTGATCGAGGAATGGCTGCCGGAAAAAGCCAAGACCAAGATTCGCATCATTTACGGCGTGGTGGGCGTGGCCGCCATCGCCTTGGGCGCTGCGCTGTTGCTGGTGCCGAACAAGACGCTGGCTTTGGCCGCATTGTTGCTCGGCGTGTATTTCGTGATTTCCGGCGTGGTGCGCATCGTCAGCGCTCTCGTGGAGCCGGGTCTGCCGGGCGGCTGGCGTGTGCTGGACGTGTTCGTCGGCATTCTGCTGACCTTTGGCGGCGTGGTGGTTGTGCGCAACTACGGCATGACCGGTCAGACGCTGGCATTACTCATTACTTTGATGGTCGGTTTCGGATGGATTATGGAAGGCGTGCTGTCGCTGGTTGAATCGTGGCGTATCCCGCATTCCGGCTGGGCCATCGCCTATGCCATCATCTCGATTATCGCCGGCTTCGTGGTGCTGATGAGCCCGCTGAGCTCCGCCGTATTCATGATTATCTTCGGTGGATGCGCCATGGTGGTGATGGGGATTACTTCAGTGATTCGCGCGTTCACTTTCGGCAAGCGTCGCAAGTAATCTCACGCTTCATGCAACCAGTCCCCAGACAATCAATCCAAAGCGCCCGTGCAGGCTATGTGCTGCCGGGCGCTTTTTCTCGGCCTTGGCTATTAATGGGCTGCGAGTGGATTTCAGGTAGGCTTCTGGCGGTTGACCTCGGGCTGGTCTAGAGTTGAGAACAAGTCTCAACAAGGTAGAAAGAATCTCATGATCGAACTGAAAACCCCTCGTGAAATCGAGGAAATGAAGCCGGCTGGTCGTTTTGTCGGCGGCATTCTGAAGGAACTGCAGGAGACCACCAAAGTTGGTACCAACCTGCTCGAAATCGACGAGTTCGTCCACAAGAAGATCGTGGACCGCAAGGGCGCCGAATCCTGCTATGTTGACTACGCTCCTGACTTCGGCACCGGCCCGTTCGCCCACTACATCTGCACCTCCGTCAACGACGCCGTGCTGCACGGCGTGCCGTACGACTACAGCCTGAAGGACGGCGACCTCGTCTCCCTCGATCTCGCCATCTCTGTGGACGGCTGGGTGGCCGATTCCGCCGTCAGCTTCGTGGTCGGCAAAGACCCGGACCCCGAAGACCTGCGCATCATCAAGTGCACTGAGGAAGCGCTCGCCGCCGCCATCGACGTGGCCAAGCCCGGCAACCGTCTCGGCGACATCTCCAACACCATCGGCGACGTCGCGCGCGAATACGGTTACCCGATCAACCTCGAGTTCGGCGGTCACGGCGTGGGCCACATCATGCACGGCGACCCGCACGTGCCGAACGACGGCCGCGCCCACCACGGCTACAAGCTGCGCGAAGGCCTGGTCATCGCCATCGAACCGTGGTTCCTCAAGACCACCGACGAGATCTTCCAGGATCCGAAGGACGGCTGGACCCTGCGTGCCTCCGACGGCTCGCGCGGCGCCCACTCCGAGCACACCATCGCCATCACCGAGAACGGCCCGATCGTTTTCACCGATCGCACCAACCTCTGATCGGCGTTTGGCGTATGGTAGGTGCCTGATTGGCCTGTGATGGGCGATCAGCGTCTCATTAGCCGTCCGTCTGTTCGCGGTTTTCCCGCGAATTCGAGACGTAACAAGCCGAAGTGCGTTTGCTTTGATAGCATGAGCGCACTTCGGCTTTCGTGTATCGACCGGCATTCGCCAGCGGTAACACAGAAGACATAGAGTACCGAACACTAGTGTTCGCGAACGCGTGAACGTTAATGTTTGGGGTAAGTGGTTCATGAAGAGGAAGGTGCGCGAATGGCAACGGCACAACTTGATGTCGATTCGAACAAGTTCAACCTGCCCGTGGTTAAGGCTAGTGCAGGGCCGGATGGCATCGTCGTTTCCAAACTGCGCAACGATGGCTGGGTAACGCTTGATCCCGGATTCCTCACCACCGCGCAGTGCGAATCGAAAATCACCTACATCGACGGCAAGCATTCGATTTTGCGCTACTGCGGTTACCCCATCGAGCAACTGTGCGAGAACTCCGATTTTCTGGAGGTGGCGTGGCTGCTGCGCCACGGCGAGCTGCCGAGCAGGGCTGAGTATGAGCAGTTCTGTGCGGACATCAATCACAAGACGATGGTTGGCGAAGACTTCCGTACCTTCATGGGTTCGTTCCCGCGCTCCGCTCACCCGATGAGCGTGCTTGCCTCCGCCATCAATGCGCTGGCCACGTTCTACCCGGACACCACCGATATTTCTGACAACGACCAGCTTGATGAGGCCGCCAAGATCATCATGGCCAAGGCCCGTACGATTGTGTCGTACATCTTCCGCCGTCGTCGCGATGAGCCGATGCTGTACCCCGATTACGCGCGCGGCTATGTGGACGACTTCCTGCGCATGTGCTTCGCTGTGCCGTACGAGCCGTTTGAATCCGACCCGCTGTATGTGCATGCTTTGGGTCGTTTGTTGATTATTCATGCCGACCATGAGCAGAACTGCTCGACCTCGGTGGTGCGTATCGCCGGTTCCGCCCACGCCAACCTGTATTCGGCGGTGGCCGCTGGCGTCAATGCGCTGTCTGGTCCGTTGCATGGTGGTGCGAATGAGGCCGTACTGCGCCAATTGAAGGCGATTCGTGATTCCGGCAAGTCTGTGGCCGAGTTCGTGCGTGATGCCAAGGAGAATGGCCAGAAGATTTCCGGCCTTGGCCACCGTGTATACAAGTCGTATGATCCGCGCGCGGCGATTGCCAGGAAGTATCTGGAAAAGATCATGGAGCGCGAAGATACGCAGAAGCTGCCGTCTGACGAGCGCGCGCTGTTCGCCGTGGCCACCGAGCTTGAAGATATTGCGCTGAATGACGAATATTTCGTATCGCGCAACCTGTATCCGAACGTCGACTTCTACACGGGCTTGATTTATCGGGCGATCGGCTTCGATCCGGCCATGTTCACCACGCTGTTCGCGCTGGGCCGCATTCCCGGTTGGATTGCGCAGTACCGTGAGATGTTGGCCGACCCGAATACCAAGATCGGCCGCCCACGCCAGGTCTACACCGGTCCGGTCGAGCGCGATTTCGTGCCGATGGACGAGCGGTGATTGTTGGTTTGAGAAAGCGCTTCGCTGGAGATTCCAGTGAGGCGCTTTCTATATGTACAGCGCAAACCAGCTATGCTGCGACGGCTGCATAAGAACTAGCAGGGCTAGTTCTGAAATTGAAATAATGTGTGCGGTATCGAGGCGCACCGAGGGAAGGCGTACGAAGGTACGTCGACCGAGGGGCAACGAAGATAACGCTCCATTATTTCAATTTCAGTTCTTGTGCAGCTTGGCGTTGAGCTCAATTCCCACCTTGCGGTAGCGGGCTTCGATGCGGCCGTTCACCGAGTTGCGGATAAACAGAATGTTGTCTTTGCCGGAGAGCTCAGCACCCTTGACCACTTCCAGCGGTTCGCCAGCGGCGGCCTTGGCCTTGTCCCAGATGGTGATCTTAGTGCCGGCGGTGATGTACAGACCGGCTTCGACGGTGCAGTTATCGCCCAGAGAGATGCCGATACCGGCGTTGGCGCCGAGCAGCGAGTGCTCGCCGATGGAATTGCGCAGCTTGCCGCCACCGGACAAGGTGCCCATGATGGAGGCACCGCCGCCGATGTCGGAACCGTCACCCACGACCACGCCTTGCGAAACACGGCCTTCGACCATGGAGACGCCGAGCGTGCCGGCATTGAAGTTCACGAATCCGGCGTGCATCACGGTGGTGCCGGAAGACAAGTAAGCGCCGAGGCGCACGCGGTCGGCGTCGCCGAGGCGCACGCCGGTGGGCACTACGTAATCGATCATGCGCGGGAACTTATCCACACCGAACACGTTGACAGTGGCGGCAGGAGCTGCGGCAGGCAGTCCGGCCTGGGAGGCGAAAGCGAGAGCGGCTTCGGTGGAGGCGCGTTCGACGTCGGCCTTGCGCAGCGTGAAGTCTTCAACGGCGAAGGGGCCGTAGTTGGTCCACACCACATTGGCGAGCTGGGCGAAGATGCCGTCGAGGTTCAGCGTGTTCGGCTTGGCCATGCGCATGCTCATCAAATGGAGCTTCAGGTAAGCGTCCGCGGCATTACTGATCGGCTCGTCCAACTGGCTGACGACGAATACCGGCACGCGGCGAATGCCACGGGCGTCGGCCTCATCGTGAGCCAAAGTACCGAAATTGTGGTTCGGGCGATCGACCTCGGCCGGTGCCTTACCGAGATTCAGTTCGGGGTACCAGACGTCCAGGGTGGTGCCGGCGGCGTCTACGCTGGCCAGACCCCAGCCCCATGCGGTACGCTCTTCGCTCATAGTTGCTCCTTATTGTTGTACGCGCTAGTGCACGCTTGTGGACGCGCGATGCGATTAATGATTCCCACCTTAGCCTTATGTGCGCCTAGGTGAGGGACGATGCCCGCGAAATGGCTTGAAATCGTATTTCCCGGTAAAAAATTACCGAGTGTGATTGGCGATGGGATGATAGGTTCTCCGGTGAAATTCGCTGGTGAACAACTCGACAAGGAGGTGTGCGATGTGATGTTGCATCATTCGGGAGCATAGGCTGTGGCCATGCGACGCCCGGCATCATAGAGTTTGCGCTTGAGCGAATCGGGCTCAAGAATCACTACGCGGCCATCCCAGGAATACTGCAATGCCCACCAGAACACAGCGCGTTCGGGAGCATCGACGATGACTTCGAACTGTGTGCCGTCCGGCGAATGTTTGATTTGAGGGTCGTCGAACCATTCGAACACGTTGTTGAGCATGGATTCGTCTCGTACGGCCATGCGGATGCGAATCGGGGCATCGGCTACGGGGTATGGACGGTGGCGCATGAAGTTCACTGCGTCAAAATCAGCTGGTGCTGGTTTTTCCAGTGGCACTGTGCCGTTCCTGCCTTTGGCGCTGACGTTGGCGATTCGGTTGACCACGAAAATGCGGAGGTTGTCTTCGCCATGCAGGTGGCAGATGAGGTAATAGCGTCCGTTCTTGTACACCATCTGGTACGGGTCGGCGGTGTAGGTAATTCGGCCTGCACCCGTACGGCTTTTATGCGGTATCAAGGTGCCATCCGGTCCGTAATCACGGTATTGGAAGGTTACGCCGTGGCCTTCTTCGATGGCTTGATTCAGCTGGTCGATAGTGGATAGGAACTCACCGTTGATATGCGTGTAGGTGGCCACATGGTCCAGGTAGCCTACTGCCTGCCCGGCGGCGCCTGCGAGCTCGCGGATTTTACCGATGAGGTCGTCCATGGTGTCGAGGCTGATGCGAGATAGGGTAAGACTGTCTAGTAGCAGTCGCATTTCGGCGGTGGACAGGAATGCATCAAGATACCAGCCGGGTTGTGGATTCTTGCATTCGATGCCGGCAAGGTCGCTTTCGGTGAGATGCCCGATATGTCTGCCGAGAAATTCCGTGGAGGTCAGCTTTTTGAGCTGGTTTCGTATGGTCTTCTCGGTCGGCAGCTCGCTTGGATCTTCCAGCTGGTGTTTACGGGCAAGCTCATCGAGTATTTGCCGCACGGTCAGGCCATGCCCAAAGTAACTGTGACGCCACAGCACCTCGAAGATTTCGAGGGTGGTGTTCCCTGCATAGGATTTGCGTTGCGCCGGCTTGTCTGCATCCATACATTAAGGCTACCGCGCGCTTCGTCTAGGATGGAAACGTTGGGTTGAAATACATTCGCTGGAAAGGAGGCTCGCCCATGAGCAAAGGGTATGGTGTGTTTGGCCATGTTCCCGATAATGCGGATGACGATGGCCTCCTGCCTTATGAGGATGATGATTCCGGCGTTTCCTGGGGCCATGCGTTGCGTCGTCGCAATCCTTGGAAAAGAGGAGACGACGAAGATGCCGATTACGACGACGGTCGGTATGACATAGATGACACTGATGACACTAATGGGGGCAGGGGCATCTATGCCGGTAAAAGCGGCGGAGTAGGCGGCATTTCTGGTGAGACGGGTGGAATACTTGGTAGCTCAGGCGCGGCCGGCAGCAGAGACGTAACGTTTGGTGGAACGGACAGTTTGTCCGCCGCCGATGCGGTGATGCCCTATCGTTTCAGGCAAGGACGTTCCGTATGGTTCGACGATGAGGACGAAGGCCATTTCGCCGGGTCTGCGAAGCGTGCCGAAGCCCATGCCGTCCCTATCCTTGCGTTACGCAACGATGTGGAATCGTCATCGTCGAATGCCGTGCTCGCTCGTGCCCGTAGCATTGCGCGCAAAGCGGCCACCATGGTTATCAATCCGGTATACAGCGAAAATCATCGAACCGGGTATGCCGAACTTGACGGTATTCTACGTGGCACCACCAGCCCATCAAGTAGGTATCGCACCAGCGTGCAATTCGACCTCGATACGGGAGAAGCCGTCGGTGGCAAGTGCTCATGCCCGGCTTACGGCCGTGGCTATGGCATGTGCAAGCACATGATTGCGCTCGCCTTCATATTCTGCGATGATCCGCAGCGTTTTGAAGGCTACCGTGCCGGGGCTGTGAGGCCGTCTCGGACGCTGATTGACTATATGGAGCACGCCGATAGGCAAGACGCTCAAGCCAAAATTCGTCGTCGCAATGCGGTTATGCGTCGGTTTGATGCCACGCAAGGGAAAAACGGTGCAAATGCTCGGCGTACAAAAAGCGGATACGGCTCTCGTGCCGGCACCCGAGGCGGCGGGTATCAGGGTGACAGCGAGACTGTGGGCTTGGGGCAGGTGCAGCTTGTCCCGATATTGAGTTTCATCGACGGCGTGTGGAGCGTGGAGTTCAAGATCGGCTCGGCTTCCAATGGGTCCAGCTATGTGCTGAAATCGATTCCGCAATTTGTGCTTGCCATGGCGAACGGCGACTATGCGGATTATGGGCAGAAGCTTGCCTTTATTCATACGCCGGATATGCTTGATGATGATTCGCGCCCACTGCTGGACGTCCTTGATGATGCGATGGCCGTGCGTCGTGCGGCCGAGCAGCAGGACAGGTATTACGGGCATATCGCCATCGACCGTCATCTGACGCTTTCAGCACCGGAAGTGGCCCGGTTGCTGTCCGTACGTGAGGGCAGAGGCGTACAGCTCGTGCTGAACACATGGTTCTCCGGGCAGCCTGCATCGGTGCCAGTTGATGGTGGCGAGCCAGATTTTCTCATGCGCATTGCGCGGCGTGATTTCAATACGTATGGTCCGGATGCCGGATACCTGCTTACCGGAGTGCCAGCGGTGGAAACCGTGATTGACGGCGGCAAGAATGTATGGCTGTTGCTCGCCTCCACTAATCCGGCCGGTGCGGTATCCGCCATGATGGCGGGCTCTCAGCGTAAAAGCGCAGCAGGATGCCGATTCGTCCGTTGCCCGAAACGATTGATTCCGTTGCGAGGACTATTGGGAGACCTGTTTGAACCCGATGGCGAGGGGCAGGTCATTGCCGGCGATGACATCGCTCTATTCGCACGCACGCTATTGCCTCAGCTGGTTGGTGCTGGACTGTTGGAGGCCAGTGAGATTCCTCGCGAGCTGGCTGAATTAAGTCCTACGGAATGCAGCCTCCAGTTTTATCTGGATCGTGATGAGCATGGTGTGCAATGCGAGGTCAAGGCACGCTACGGCGATGCCATTGTCCCGTTGCTACCCGATGGCCCGACGGTGCATGCTGAGGGCGAGCGTTCCATCCCCTTGTCTCGGGGCGTGATTGGGCGTGATTTCGACGCTGAGCATCTTGCGATTGATGTAGTGCGTGAATTCTTTACCATGCCTGACCAGCGCAAGCGCGTTGCGGCCGCCACTCATCAGACGGTGAATGGGTTCCGAACGCCGGCCGCGCGAAAGGCCACCAAAAAATTCGTGTCTGATGCGGCCACTATCGATCGCGATGACACCACGCAGATCGTTCGTCTCTTTGACGAGGGATTGCCGGCACTAAAGGAAGTGGGGGAGGTCTTCACCACACCGGCTTTTGACCGGCTGATCGCGCCCAAGCCACCAAGCGTCAAAGTCGGATTGTCCATCAAAGGCAACTTGGTGGAGATATCACCCCTCGCTGATGAAGTGCCGCCGGACGAAGTGGGTGCCTTGCTATCTTCGTACCGTCGGCGTCAACGATTCCATCAGTTGAAGGACGGCACGCTTGTCAAACTCAGCGGCGCGAATCTCAGCACGTTGGACCGATTGGCCAGCGACCTCGATCTGAGCGAGCAGCAGCTCAACTCCGGGCTGATCGAGTTGCCGGGCGGTCGAGCATTCCTACTGGATGGTGAGCTGCCGGATGACGGCTCCGATGTAGTCAAGGACGCTTCGTTCACCGAATACATCGACGATCTCAAGATCATCGACCCTAAGTCGTATGAAGTGCCGGATAGTCTCAAGCATATTCTGCGCCCTTATCAGGTCGAAGGCTTCCAATGGCTGAACACGTTGTGCGACAAGGGTTTTGGCGGCATTCTGGCCGATGAGATGGGCTTGGGTAAATCCGTGCAGCTTATCGCGTTGCTCCTGTCTCGATATCAGCGGAATACCGGCGAGATGGGCGACGGCAGCCTTGGCCCATCGCTGATCGTGTGCCCGGCGTCCTTGGTGTACAACTGGGGTGCCGAATTCACCAAGTTCGCCCCGAGCTTCAATGCCGTGGTGGTGGCCGGTACCAAAGCCGAGCGCCGTACCGCCATCGGCCGTGCGTTCCGGGCGGATGAACCCACCGTGCTCATCACCTCATACGACCTGCTGCGCCGAGATGTCGATGATTACACCGCCAATGAGCAACGTTTCAATGTCATGGCATTGGATGAAGCCCAGTACATCAAGAATCACACCACGAAAATAGCCAAAGCGGTCAAGGCCGTGGCCGCCGACCATCGTTTCGCCTTGACTGGCACGCCGATCGAAAACCGACTCTCCGAACTATGGAGCATTTTCGACTTCCTGATGCCGGGGCTGCTCGGCTCATATAAGCGATTCCATGAGCGTTATGAGTTGCCCATCTCCAATGCCCGGGCCGCGGATGGCAGCACGGCTGAAGGTCGGGCCGCCGCACAAGTCAATCCTGAGGCCGCTCGGGTATCTCGCCAATTGCAGTCGTTGGTGGGCGTGTTCATCAAGCGCAGGCTGAAGTCCCAGGTGTTGACCGATTTGCCGGACAAGCTAGAGACCACGCTGACCGTGCGGCTTGCCGGCGAACAGCGCAAACTGTATGCGGCTCACGAGCAGCGGCTCAGAATGCAGCTCGAACACAGCGAAGAAGCCGATTTCAACACGTCGAAGATTCGCATCCTCGCCGAGTTGACCAAGTTGCGCCAGATCTGCTGCGATCCGAGGCTGCTGTACGCCGATGCCAAGGATCAATCGGCCAAGCTTGCCGCCATCACCGAACTGGTGGAAACCTGTGTGAACGAAGGCAAGAAGGCGCTGATCTTCTCCCAGTTCACCAGCTTCCTTGATCTGATCGCCGAACGTTTCGACGCGCAAGGCCTGCGCTACTACACCATCACCGGCTCCATGCCCAAGAAGAAGCGTCTCGAACTCGTCGACCAGTTCAATGCGGACGATACGCCTGCCTTCCTGATTTCCCTGAAGGCCGGCAACACCGGACTGAACCTGACCGGTGCCAGCGTGGTCATCCACGCCGACCCATGGTGGAACGCCGCCGCACAGGATCAGGCCACCGACCGAGCACATCGTATCGGCCAGACCGAAGACGTCAACGTGTATCAGGTGGTGGCCAAAGACACCATCGAAGAACGGATCTTGGAGCTTCAGCATACTAAGAGCGAGCTCGCCCGCCAGTTCACCGACGCTTCCTTGCTTGCCGACGAAGCCGGCACCGGCGCCAGCGCCCTCACCGAAGCCCCCGCCTCCATCGCCACCCTCACCAAGGACGATCTCCTCAATCTGCTGGGGTGACAGAGCTTCTTTGTGCACTCCCCATCCCGATTAAGAACATGTGTATTCATGGGTTTGCGGATGTGTAGGTGAATGGTGAAAGTGTTTTTCGATATTTTTATATCGATATTCGATATATTATGATGGTGGCATACGGTGCAGTGCAGGTTCATCCATTGATATTGATATTGGATTAAGGAGCATAGCCATGAACGCTGGTATCGCATTCATTTCTCGTAAATCTCGCAAAACAGACGTCGCTTGGCGCTATGCCATTGCCGTGGTGCTTGTCGTGTGTTGTATTGGGCTCGCATATGTGGAGATTGTTGTGGCGCCGTGGTTTATCAATGAGGTGGTGTCTATGTTTCCGGAGACCACGTTGCTTAAAGAACCGTCCATGTTCTGGGAATGGGCGATTCTGCTCGCCGTTCAGGCGACTTTGCTGTGCACGGCGGCCAAATTGGTGGTACCGGAGCGTCTGTTGGCTCAAGCAGCTGGACTGCTGGATATGATTCGTATCGTCGCGCTTATCGTCGTGTTTTCGGTAACCACTACCGGTAACATCACAATCTGCCTCATGAATTTCGGAACTCCGGGCTTTGTATATGGCGTGGCCCTATGCAGCCTCGCTGCGATCATCGCCATCATCGTGCTGCTGAAACGGCGGCGCTACAGCACCTGCTCCATGCCGATGTGATATGGAGTGAGTCCCATGCGTTCGTAGAAGGCTTGGGCTTTGGGGTTGCAGGCCCAGACGTTGAGCGTTACGTTGTGGCAGCCGGATTGACGGGCGAAGTCGAGCACGTAGCGATACAAGGTGGAGCCTACATGGTGGCCGCGGGACCGCTCGTCAACGCATAGATCATCGATGTACAGGGTTTTGATATCGGTCAGGATATTGCTGTTGAGGTGCTGCTGGAACACGCAGAATGCGTAGCCAAGCACTTGGTCGGTGGCGGGGGAGTCGGCGTTATGTTCGGCGTCAGTGCCGTCATTGGCAGATGGCGCAACCGCCACGAACACAGGGGTCTGATCGTTGGTCAGAATCGCCTTCAATTCCTCGTCCGTGTATTTCTTGACACCGCCTTTGAACAGATCCGGTCGGCCGGCATGATGCACTTCGAGCACCTGCCGCAGCAGTTCGTCGATTTGGGGAATATCGGCCGCCGTGGCCCTACGAATCGTCATGTCATCCATTGAACTCAGTCTAATCGGGCAGTCTCGACCGGCAGATGATCATTGCCCGCGATAAGAGACACGGACGGGCAAGATGGGTGATCGTTCGTTCAGGGTCTCATTCTCGCCGCAACGTCACGGTAGTCTGGAGTGCGTGAATCGCAAGAAACAGCCAGTGGAGAAGTATGAGCGGGGTACCCGTTCGTACACGATGTCGCATATTCGTGGCAAAGACACCAAAATTGAGGTACTGGTACGCAGCTACCTGTTTCGCAAGGGGTTGCGATTCCGCAAGAACGACAAGCGTTACCCCGGACACCCGGATGTAGTACTGCCGAAATACCACGCCATCGTGTTTGTCAACGGCTGTTTCTGGCACATGCATGAAGGATGTTCCAAACATTCGATGCCGAAATCGAACGTGGAATTCTGGCAGGCGAAACTACTGCGCAATCACAATCGAGACATCGCGCAGCGAGCCGAACTGGAGGCCGCTGGCTGGCGTGTAATTACCGTATGGGAGTGCGAATTAACGAAAGCCGTGCGCGACGAACGCCTCGCACGGCTGTATGAGCAGATTGTTGAAGGAGATGCAGATTCAGCGGAATAATTTCAGCTCCCCTCTGGAGGGGAGCTGAAATCAGGATTCAAACGGGAACTTCAGGCCCCAACGGTCACGAATCGCATCCATCAGCTCCATGATGCGGATGGTGTCGGCGTGCGGCATCGCCTCGCATTCGATCTTGCCGTCCAGCAGCGCGTTGGCCGCATCGGCCACCTCATACTCATAACCGGTCAACTGCGGCGGCACCGCAATGCTGCGCACGGGCTTGTGGGCGTTGTCATAGATGTCGATGGACTCGGGATTGTTGATATTGGTGACCACCAGATAACCCTCGGTGCCCCACACATAGCCGCCGCGGTCGGAGGAAACCAGCATCGAACTGGTGGACACGGCCATCGTGCCGTCGCTGTAATACAACGTGGTGGAATTCTGCGCATCCACACCGGTTTCGGCGGGCACCATCGACGTATCGAAATGATCCAGCGTGCGGCCATGGTCGGCACCGATCGCCATATCCAGGAAGTTCAGCGGATACACGCCCACATCGAGCAGCGCGCCACCGGCACAGGCCGGATCGGTCATACGTGCCTTGCCGGACACCGGATAGCACAGGTTGGCGCTCGCCGCTTTCACCTCGCCGATCTCGCCGGACTCGATAACTTCGTTGATGAGCTTGCGGCTGGGCATGTAGCGCGTCCAGATGGCCTCCGTGCACAGCATGCCGGTTTCCTCGGCCACGGCCAGCGCCTCACGTGCTTGCCCGGCGTTCGCGGTGAACGACTTCTCCACCAGCACGTTCTTGCCGGCTTTCATACACAGGATCGCCTGTTCGGCGTGCAGACTGTGCGGGGTGGCGATATACACCAGATCCACATCCGGGTCCGCCACCAACTCCTCATACGATCCATAAGCCTTGTCAAAATGCCATTGGTCGGCAAAAGCCTGCGCGCGCGTAATATCACGGGCCGCTACCGCATACGGGTGAATCCATGAGGAATACAGTGAATCTTCAGCCATCTGGGTCAGGGTGTCGGCCATGGTGTGAGCTATGCGGCCCGCACCCAGAATCGCGACGTTGATTTTTTCGCCGCTGGCCTCGAACTCGGCGCGCTTGCCATTGAATCGACTCATTATTCCTCCTTGAATGCGGGTTGGTGCACTCAATCGACCTACAGTGATTATAGAAGAAGAAACCTTGTCCCGTGAGGCGGATAGAACCGAAATATGGAAAACGAAGCAGCGCAGCAGCCCCAATCTCCGGCCGCGTCTCCAGTCATGTCCCGCCGAGCGCGTGAGGCCAATCCCTTCCGTGCCATGGTATTCGGCGAACAAGCAGACAAGATGATCGCCCAAGGTACCAGCGTCATCAAATTAAGCCTTGGCGAGCCCGATTTCGGCGCGCCGCCCGCCGTACGCGACGCCATGCGCGAACAGTACGACGGCCGGGCCCTGCCGTACACCGCCGCCATGGGCCTACCTGAACTGCGTCAGGCCATCGCCGACTTCTACCGCGAGCGTCATGACCTTGACATCGACCCCAAGCGTATCTGCGTGACCGCCGGCGGTTCGGCCGCCCTGCTGTTGGCCACCGCGCTGACCGTGGACCCCGGTGACGATGTGATTGTGGCCGACCCCTCCTACCCATGCAACCGCGAACTTGTGCGGTCGTTTGAAGGCCGGGTCATCGATGTGCCGACCTCGGCCGCCACCCGCTTCCACCTGACCGCCGACCTGTGCAGCCAGTACTGGACGAGCAAGACCAAGGCCGTAATGATCACGTCGCCGTCCAACCCCACCGGCACCACCATCGACTTCAACGTATTGGACGAGGTGTGCAAGTTGGCCGCCAGCCGCGGCGCATGGCGCATCGTGGACGAAACCTACCTCGACTTGGCTGACCGGGAGCCGGACGGTACCGAAGTCAAATCCGTGCTGGCCTGCGACCCCGATGCCATCGTATGCAACAGCTTCTCCAAGTTCTTCGGCATGACCGGCTGGCGCCTCGGCTGGGCGATTCTGCCGGACGAGCCCACTGTGCTGGAAGCGGTTGACGATCTGGCCACCAACTACTACCTGTGCGCCCACACGCCCACGCAACATGCGGCGCTCGCCTGCTTCACGCCGGAAAGCTTGGCGGAATGCGAAGCTCGTCGTCAGGAATTGCTGGCCCGTCGCCGCATTGTGATTGACGGGCTCAAGCGCATCGGTTTGCCGGTTGAGGTGGAGCCGAATGGCGCGTTCTACGCCTACTTCGACATCTCCCGCACTGGTCTGGATGCCTGGACGTTCTGCGAACGCGCGCTGGATGAAGCCCATGTGGCTCTGACTCCTGGCCGCGACTTCGGCGCGGCCACGGCGGATACGCATGTGCGCCTGAGCTATGCCGCCTCACGTGAGGCCCTGACCGAGGGGCTGGAACGTCTCGGAACGTTCGTCGAATCGCTGTGAACGGCGCGGCAGCCGGTGTGATTGTTGTACAGTAGTCGAGTTTGTGTGATGTTCGGCTGGCCTCACGGTGTTGGTTGCCGGCCGAACGACTCGCCATGGTGGCGCACGGCTGGCTGATTGCGATGGTCGGCCCGTTGTTCGGCCATCACGGGTTAGGTAAGGTCAGGAATAGGAATCATGGTCAATCTGCGTTCGCATACCACGCGACTTGGTGTGCTTGATATCGGTTCGAACACTATCCACATGCTTATCGTCGACGCCGCCCCCGGCGCTCGCCCTGACCCCGAGGCCAGCACCAAATCCACAGTGCGCCTGATGAAGTATTTAAAGGACGACGGCTCAATCAAGAAGTCCGGCATCGAGGCGATTCTGGAAGCCGTGTCCCAGTGCATGCGGCTGGCCGAGGAATACGAAATCACCCAGCTGCTGGTTATGGCCACCTCCGCCCTGCGCGAGGCGCCGAACGGCAACAAAGTGATTCACAAGATCGAGGAACTGATTGGTCAGGGCGTCACTGTGCTGTCTGGCACGGATGAGGCTCGCCTGACCTTCCTGGCCGCCCGCCGTTGGTATGGTTGGGATGCCGGCCGACTGCTGGTGCTGGACATCGGCGGCGGTTCGCTCGAAGTGGCGATGGGCTCCGACGAAGAGCCGACCGTAGCGCTTTCCGCCCCGGCTGGCGCGGGCCGCGTCACCACTGAATTTCTGCCTTCCGGCATGGCCACGCCCGACGAGTTGGAAGACGTGCGTAAGAACGTGCGCAAGATTCTGGAGCCGATGGTCAAGGTTTTCCCGCAATCCAAGCACCCGAATCATGCAGTTGGCACCTCCAAGACCTTCCGCTCGCTGGCTCGCCTGTGCGGTGCGGTGATGCGTGCGCCGGGCCGCGAAGATTCATGGATTATGACTCGTGAGCAGTTGGAAGACTGGATTCCTCGTTTGGCGGCGATCGCGCCTGAGCAGCGCGTGGCTTTGCCCGGCATCACGCCTGAACGCACGATGCAGATTGTGGGCGGCGGCGTGGTGGCCGACGAGATCATGAAGGCCCTGAATATTCAGGAAGTCGAGATCTGCCCGTGGGCGCTGCGTGAAGGCGCGATTTTGCGCTGGCTCGACCAATTCGGCCGCACCCGCCTCGGTTTCTAGTCCTATTGAGGGGAATCACCCAACCGCCACGGTAGCCAACAATGCCGCATGATCAGAGCCCTCGACTTTGACCACCTTGCATTGTCCGGCCTTCATGCCCTGATCAAGCACCACGTGGTCAATACCGGCGAACATTGGCACAGCCGCACGGTTCGTGGGCCATGAGAACGTAAACCCATGTCCGGATTCACGTGCGGCATCCACGAACCGGTCGCCAAGAAAATCACGGAATGGCGTGTGATCGTAAGTGGCGTTGAAATCGCCCATGAAAATATACCGTGTATCCGTATGCTCGCGCATCAGACCCAACTCATCCAGCGATCGCTTCCACTGCCGCCAGTAGCCGGGTACGGGAGCGGTGGTGTGCACGGATACGAATCGAATCTGCTGGCCACCCATATCCACCGTGCCGCCGGGCATGAATGAGGCGCTGGAATTCACGTCATCGTCGGTCGGATCGGCAAGTGGCGTGGCCGACCAGAGGCCGTTACCGAATACGCCGTCAGACGATGAGACCTGCGCATACGGCAGATAATGCTCAATACCAGCCTCATTGAGTTTTTTGACGAAATCCTCGGTGGTCTCCTGCAAAGCAAGCACTTCGACGCGCTGATCGCGAACCAGCTCGACGATGGCTTGCGGGTCGGCCTGCCCCTTATACACATTGAAGGTCATGACGCGCGCGTAGGCATCGCTGGTGTTGGGGGAGGCTGCGGCCACGGCGTTCTGCGCGGCTTGGGGGAGTGGATCGGTCGAGTAGAAGAACGGATATTGCCAATAGCCATTGCATGCGATTGCGGCGATGGCGATTAGTGCGGCAAGGATACGCCGCGACACGATGGCCAACAGCAGGGCAATCAAGCCAAGCAACGTGAACCATGGCGTTGCCGATACCACAATCGGCGCAAATGGCAGTTCCTGTAAATCGGCAGGCAGCGCGCGGGCGGCAGCGCCGGCAAGGGCAAGAAGCGCGAACATCGTGGCGAGAAAACCAAGCAGACGATGCCGTTTGTGTGGCTTCACGGCAGACTTGGATACTGGGCGTGCCGTGGCTCTGGCAGAGCGTGGCTTGGCAGCGGCGCGAGCTCGTACGCTTGCGCCTGTGGTAGTACTCCGTGCCTTTGCCATGCTGCCCTTTCCTCCGGCTTGTTTACTGTTACTTTGCTTTTCGTGCGATTTGCCACTGTACCGTGTACGGCTTGTCTTTCAGTGTCTTTTCGCCGTGCGCAAGAGCAGTTCGCACCAAACTGGCACGAAAGACCGGGCCATGACCTGATGTCGGGTTCCTCCATGTGGCTTGCTCAGGTTGCCGGATGGCTTGCGCAAGCTGCCACGCGAACATGATGCGACTGGGCGTGTGGCCGTGTACAATGAAACGTCGTTGCCCGAGTAGCTCAGTGGATAGAGCACCGCTCTCCTAAAGCGGGTGTCGTCGGTTCGAATCCGATCTCGGGCACTTGGCTTCGGAAACATGACGGTATCTCAGCCTCTATTCATCGGTGATGAGCCATGGGCATTAGGCATGTGTAAACGTATAGGTTCCACTATCCATCATCCCGTCGTGTGAAACTATGCAAAGACATGTGGGGCTTCACGGTTGTCGTGAGGGTCCATGGCTATCGAATACACGGAAGAGAAGCGGTTTACTGTTGAGCAGGTTGAGGCGCTGTTCAAGTCGGTAGGTTGGGAATCGGCGCAGTGGCCGGAACGGTTGTTCAAGGCATTGCAGCATTCGGATACGGTGATCAGCGCATGGGATGGCGGCCATTTGGTCGGCTTGGTTCGCGTGCTCGACGATACCGAAATGGTGGCCTATATGCATTGGGTGCTGGTAGATCCGGCATATCACGGGCAGCATATCGGCAGCCATCTCGTTGAACTGGTCAAGGCTAAGTATCGCGACTACTTCTTGCTGGAAGTCATGCCTGAGGAAAGCAAAAACGCACCGTTCTACCAGAAGCATGGCTTCCACCTGATGGACGATGGCCGCGCCATGCAAATCGTCAATCGCGGCTGACGGGCTGGCAGTGCGGACGGCGCAAGAGCGGCGGCATGCGCCAATCGTGGGCAACGTACGTAGTCGTTGACGGTTATCCCGTAGCAATGTTCACAATACGACCCCTTGTCCATACAGTGAAAATAACGGCTGACGTTCGACGTTGCTGCGCTATGACTAGAGACCATGAGTGAAGACAAACAGTATGACTTCTATGTGGCCGGTCCGTTCTTTGATCCTGAACAAACGGCAAGTATGGAACGTTTGGAAAAGATATTGGAAGACCATGGCAAGGTACTGTTCAAGCCGCGGTTTGTCAGCCAGATCGAAGAAGTAGGCCCTGAAGGATGCTTTGCGGACGATATCCATGGCATTAATGCTGCTAAAGCCGTGGTCGCCAATCTTATGGACGAGGACCCGGGCACGATGTTCGAAATCGGATATGCGCATGCGCTGGGAATCCCGGTGTACGGCTATTTCGAAAACCTTACGCCAATGGATCGTGTCAATCTGATGATTGCGCAAGCGGTCGAACTGGTGTTCGTCGGTCCTGATGATGTGGCGAAATACTTGGAAACCGGCGAGCATACGGAAGTCGATTACATCCAGTTCTAAACAGCTCTAACAGGTTCTCTGCAAGCAGGGTTGGCGGCGTTCTCGTACATAGTCATGTACGGGAACGCCGCAGTGGTATAGGGATATTCCAACAAGCGGCATAATGGGGTCGTGGGAAAACCAGTCGGATACAAGTGAAGTGTCTGAATTTCGTAAGGAGTGCCGTTATGAGTAACCACAATCCCATGAATATTGCCACCGACTTTGCCAAGGCCACGGGAGGAACCGCTCGCAAAGTTGTTGCTTTGACCGATAAAGGTCCGTTGAATGGCTTTAAGAAATTCCTGTCGCGCGGATCGATGATTGATATGGCGGTAGGTGTGGTGATGGGCTCTGCCGTTACCGCTGTGGTCAATTCCATCGTCGACAATCTCATCAGTCCATTAATCGGCATGATTGGCGGCGTACCGGATCTTTCCGGACTGCTGACCATCACGTTCAACAACTCGACTGTTTCATTTGGTGCGATTCTTAACGCGCTGATTAACTTCCTGCTTGTTGGCGTGGCGGTGTATTTCTGCGTGATTTTGCCGATTAATAAGCTTCGTGATCTCACTGCTGCCCAGGATGAGGCTGACGCTGAAGAACAGGGGCCTAGCGTTGAAGAGCAGACTCTCGCCACGCTGCAGGAGATTCGCGACGAGCTGAAAAGGCCAATAACTCCGCCGAGTAATCTGCTGAATGTACGGTGCGACAGATTTACCTGGTTTGCCCGAAATAACGGATTGCCGGGGCCATTTGGTCTGGACAATCCATTGTTTCGCGCGTGTTTTGTAGCATCCGTGGAGTTACATGGGGAGTATGACTGAAAACATCGCTGATAAGGCCATAAACGATACTCGTATCGTCAAGCAGTTCACCAATCCCGTCAAGGAGCCGATTGACAGCGACATCAACCTGTTCGATCTGCTCGATAACCGCGCCAAGCGCGATCCCGAAGGTGCCATGATCGAATACAAGGGCGATGATGGCACTTGGCACCCGTACAGTGCCCAAGTATTCCGTGACATGGTCATCGATCTGGCCAAGGGCCTGATCGGACTTGGCGTCAATAAGGGCGATTCAGTCGCCATCGTCTCGCACACCCGCTGGGAATGGACCGCGCTGGATATGGCGATTATGTCCATCGGCGCGTTCACTGTGCCGGTGTATGAGACCAACTCCGCCAGCCAGGTCAGCTGGATTTTCAACGATTCCAAAGTCACGCTCGCCATCGCCGAAGATGACGGACAGCGCGACAAGATCGAATCCGTGCGCAGCGAGGTACCCACCCTGCGCAACGTGTTCGTAATCGAGGCCGGCGGCCTGAACGCCATCAAGACCTATGGCGAAAGCGTCACCGATGCCGAATTCTGGGAATACAAGGAAGCCTCCCACGGCGACGACCGCGCCACCATCGTCTACACGTCCGGCTCCACTGGCACCCCGAAGGGCGTGGAACTGACCCACCGCAACTTCGCTTTCCTGGTACTCTCCGCATTGCAGTACATGCCTCGTGCCGGCGCATGGCCCAACCGCCGTCTGCTGCTGTTCCTGCCGTTGAGCCATGTGTTCGCCCGATTCCTGGAATTCTTCAGTTTTGGCGGCACGATTTCGCTGGCCTTGAGCTCCAATATGAAGACGATGGTCAAGGACTTCGAGACCTTCGGCCCCACGCTGCTGCTTGCCGTGCCGCGTGTGTACGAGAAGGTCTACAATGCCGCCTCCCAGCGCGCCGGCACCGGATTCGCTGGCAAGATGTTCATGCGCGCCGCCGAGAACGCGCGCGAATGGTCCAAGGCCGAGCAGAAGGGTGAGCAGCTGCCGATTACCGGACGCATCGCCCACGCCTTCTACGAGCAGGTGGTGTACAAGAAGATTCGCACGATTTTCGGTCCGAACGCCGACTTCGCCATCACCGGCGGCGCTCCGATGGACTCCGAGCTTTCCCACTTCTTCAACGGCATCGGCATGCCGGTGCTGGAAGGCTACGGCATGACCGAAACCTGCGGCCCGGTGTGTGTGAGCTTGCCAGAGGACAACCGCATCGGCACCATCGGCATGCCGATGTGCGGTATCACCGCCGGCATTGCCGAGGACGGCGAGCTGGTGGTCAAAGGACCGCTGGTGTGCAAGGGCTACCACAACAACCCTGGGGTCACTGCCCAGCAGATCACTGATGGCTGGCTGCACACCGGCGATCTGGGCGATATCTCCGAAGATGGCTTCATCTCCATCACCGGCCGTAAGAAAGACCTCATCATCACCGCTGGTGGCAAGAATGTGTCGCCGGGTCTGCTTGAGGCTTCCGTGATGACCTCGCCTGTGGTCAACCAGTGCTTGGTTATTGGTGATAAGAAGCCGTTCGTGGCCGCTCTGGTCACGCTGGATCTGGCGGATGCCAACAATTGGCTGGAATCCCAGGGCGCCAAACCGGAACCCGATCTGGCCTCGCTGGCCAAGAACGCCATCGTTCACGCTGAGGTGGAGCGTGCGGTGAACGCCGCCAACGAGGGCGTTTCCCGCGCCGAGTCGATTCGTAAGTTCGAGATTCTGCCAGACGAATTCACCGAGGCCAACGGCATGCTGACCCCGAGCCTGAAGACCCGTCGCGCGCAAATCGTTGAGCACTATCGCGAGCTCATTGACGACGTGATCTACGTGCCGTTGAAGAAGTAGCTATCAACTCCCTCTGATCCAAAAAATAAGCTCTCTCTGACGAGGGAACTGTCAGCCGCAGGCTGACTGGGAGAGACCGCGGCTAGCCCGCGAAACAACAAGGCCGGGTGCGACTTGCACCCGGCCTCAGCTTATTCAGTCCAAAATCGCCGAAACATAATCGGCGGCGGCCTGATCCAGCTCCGCATCGCCGATGGTGGCGGTGCCCTGCACCAGGAACGGCTCAGCATAGTTCATGCCGACCTTGTACGCCACGACCTCAAACGGGCTTAGCAGCTCCTCCATGGTGTGGCTGTACTCGCCGTCCTTGCGGTACTTGGCGGCGTCGGAACCAGTGGTGACCACCAGTTTGAGCTCCTTGCCCTTCAACGCATGGGCTCCGGCGTAGGCCCAGCCGGCGGTGATGACCTCGTCTTCCCATTCCTTGAGTAGCGCGGGGGAGGAGTACCAGTAGAACGGGAACTGAAGGATTACGCGGTCGGCAGCCTCCAGCAGCTCGTGCTCTGTGTCGGCGTTGACGGAGAAGTTCGGGTATTCGGCGTATTCGTCGCGCACGATGATGTCGTCCTCGCCCTGTGCGGTGAGTTCGGCGAGCAGGCGGGCGTTCACGCGCGAGCCGTCCTTAAGATGCGGATGGAATACAAGAATCAACGTTGACATGGGATTTCCCTTCTATAAACTGCTGCCAATGTGGCCTAATCACCACTATCGTATGCCGGGAAGCAGAACTCAGTCCAGTCCGGACTCAGGTGCGAGCCGCGGGATGCCGCGCCGGGAGGCAACTCAGTCGAGGTTGGACTGCGTGCCTGCGGTGGCTTCGTTGGCGGCTTGCTCGGCTTGTGCTTGGTCGAGCTTGGCACGGACGTCGTTGAGCAGACCCTGGGCGCGCTTAGCCAAGGCCTCGCCGATCTCCCATTGACGCATCGACTGGTCAAGATTGAGGCCGCCGGTTTCCAGTGCCTGGACAGCCTGAATCAGCTTGTCGCGCGCCTCCTCATATGGCATCTGGGCGATGAGCTCGCGTTCCTTGTCCGTCAGGGACGTGGCGGGGGTGTTCATGTCGGTGGATGTGGCGTTTTCGGTCATGATGTTCTCCTTATATATACGGTATATATGCGTGGCTGCGTATGGCGTGTCACGCGGTTGCGGATGTGGTGGTTGCGGTAATGACACCCTTCTTCAAGGTGACGGTGATGCCATCCCCAGGGCTTACCTGCGAAGCATCGTCTAGTACGTGGCCATCGGCGGACTGCACCACCGCATAGCCTCGGTTCAACGTGGATTGCGGGCTGAGTGCGGTCAGTGAGGCGTGAGCTCGCTCGACGGTGAGCTGGGCATCGTCCACGATGCGTCGCAGCCCGATATCGAGCCGTTGCAACGAGTCGTCAATTAAGCGCTGATGAGGCTCAAGCATGGTGTGCGGCTGTGTCAGGCTCGGGCGGTTCGCATATCCCTCGATAAGTCGAATCTCGTTCTCCACGCGCGAACGGACCCGCAGTCGCATACGGTCGATGGCACCTTCGATGAGCTGCGACTGCTCACGCACATCCGGCACCACGCGCTTGGCCGCATCGGTAGGGGTGGAGGCGCGCAGATCGGCGACCAGATCCAGCAATGTCCAGTCATCCTCATGCCCGATGGAGGAGATTAATGGTGTAGTGCAGGCATACGCCGCACGAACCACACGCTCATCCGAGAAACCGATGAGATCCTCAAACGAGCCGCCGCCACGGGCCACGATGATCACATCCACGCTCGGGTCGGCATCGAGTTGTGCAATGGCCTGAACCACCTCGGCCGGGCATTGCTCGCCCTGAACATGCACATGGACCACCTTGAAGGTTACGGAAGGCCAACGAAGGTTCACATTGGTGATCACATCGCCTTCCGCACGTGCCTGAGGTGCGCAAATCAGGCCAATAGTCTTCGGAAACTCCGGGAGAGGCAGTTTGTGATCGGCGTCGAACAGGCCCTCGCCCTTAAGCTGCTTGCGCAATTCGTCGATCATGGCCTTGAGGCTGCCACCGGCTCCGACCTTGAGAATCGTGTCCCCGCGCAACGACAGCGAAGTGCGCTTCATCCACAGGTTCGGTTTGCCGTGAATCACCACGCGGTCGCCCTGAACGAACTGGCTGGCCGCGGCCGCGAACCTGCCGAAGCCATTGACTTCCATGGCGATATCCTCGAAGTCGTCGCGCAGCGTGATGTAGGCCGAGCCGGCGCGACGGGTATTGATCTGCGTGATCTGGCCGGTGACCCACGCGGACGGCCATCGTTCCACGGCACCGTAGAACTTCTGGCTCAGCACGCTTACCGGCCACGGATTTTGCGCGGTGGTTTCAGCGGCGCGTGCAGGCAGCTGATCGATAGGGCGAGGCTCATTCGGCAGATTGATGGCGCCCCGATCGGGCGCGAAAGTGCCTTGACCCGGCTCAAAGCCAGACGAGGCCAGTGAAGCGGCGGTCGGTGGACGGCCGGTAGATGAGTAGCCCATTGCAGTAGTCATGCACTCCACTATAAGTGCGTTGGTTGATGACGGTAAAAATTTACCGTCGCCTGAAAACGGTGTGATGATGAATGCAAGAACCGTACGAAGCGATGTATCAGCCGATGATGGAGATGGTCTGGTGCATCAGAAGAAAGGAGTCATTATGGCGAAGAAACGGGTGCTATGAAGAGGAGTGAGATATGCGTTGCACTGACGATTGAGAGTCGTCAGTGAGCTCGCTGTGCGACACGCGAGCAGAAAACAGTTACGCTAATCACACACTTGTAGTTTTGGCGAAAAATAGCCGAAAAACCCTATAAATAGTTCGACACACCACTGTTGAGCACTAGATATAGGGGTGGGGATGCCGTATTCTTCTAGAGGTTCAAGAAAACGATATCAATGTAATTTCGTGTGGCCCACGTCGAGTGCGGCCAAAATGCGGAACTCAGGAGAGTGTTCGCCTTATAGGAAAGGGGTGCCCGATGGGCGCACAGGTGCTGGAGGAAACCGTCACCGATAACGAGACCAAGGTGGCCGCCAAGGCCTCCACCGTGCTCGTTGAGAAGCGTGATGGTCGTGTGGTCGACTTCGACCCCATCAACATCATCTCTGCGGTCAAGTCTGCTTTCGGCGACCTGAACAAGGAAGTCGGCCCCGAAGAAGATGCCATGATCCGTGGTTTCGCCAACCAAGTCGAAGGCGAAATCAAGGGGCGTTACACCGGCCCCGCCAAAATCGAGGACATCCAGAATCTCGTGGAGCACGCCCTCATTGACGCCCACCTGTACGATGTGGCTCGCGCCTACACCAATTACCGTCTCGACAAAGACATTCAGCGTGCCAAGGCCACTGATGTCAACGAGGCCGTTGCTCGCTTCATTAATCATGACCCGACCCTGATTCACGAGAACGCGAACAAGGATTCCAACGTCTACTCCACCCAGCGTGATCTGCTGGCCGGTGCCGTGTCCAAGGCCGCCGCGTTCAACATGCTGCCGCCGGCGGTGTCCAACGCCCACATGAAGGGCGACATTCACTTCCACGATGCCGACTATTCGCCGTTCACTGCCCAGTCCAACTGCTCCTTGCCGAACTTCTGGGACATGTTGGCCAATGGCTTCACTCTTGGCAACGCTCCGATGGCTTCCCCGAAGTCCATCGCCATTGCGGCCACCCAGATTACCCAGATCATGAAGGACGTGGCCTCCAGCCAGTATGGTGGCCAGACCGCCAACCGTGCCGACGAGCATCTTGCCCAGTATGCCAAGAAGGATTACGAGAAGTTCCTTGAGGAAGCTCGTGAGACCATCCCCGACGGCATGCCGGTTGAATTCGCCCGTCGTCAGGTCGAGAGCGCCAAGAAGAACGAGCCCGCCAAGCTGCATTTCGGTTCCCGTGAACCGCTGCCGATGGACACCCCGTTCCACACCGACGTTGACGAACTTGAGCAAGAGCGTGAAATCCTCGCCAAGATTCGTACCCGCAAGGCCATCTATGATGCCATGCAGACCATGGAATACCAGATCAACTCCAACCGTGTGTCCAACGGCCAGACCCCGTTCGTGACTGTCGGCTTTGGTCTCGGCACCGACTGGTTCTCTCGTGAAGTGCAGCGCGCAATCCTGCTGAACCGTATTCGCGGCCTCGGCAAGGAACACCACACCGCCATCTTCCCGAAGCTCGTCTTTACTGTGAAGCACGGCGTGAACGCCGACCCGGGTGACCCGAACTACGATCTGAAGCAGCTTGCCCTCGAGTCCGCCACCAAGCGCATGTACCCGGATGTGGTGTTCTACGAGAACATCGTCAAGATCACAGGCTCCTTCAAGGCTCCGATGGGTTGCCGCTCCTTCCTGCAGGGTTGGATCAACCCGGAGACCGGCAAGGATGAAGAAGACGGCCGTATGAACCTCGGCGTGGTCACCGTCAACGTGCCGCGTATCGCCATCGAATCCCACGGTGACAAGGCTCGCTTCTGGAAGCTGTTCGACGAGCGTATGGAAGTCGCCCATCAGGCCCTCCAGTTCCGCATCATGCGCTGCAAGGAAGCCACCCCGGTCAACGCCCCGACCCTGTTCCGCTTTGGTGCGTTTGGTCGTCTTGGTGCCAACGACAACGTGGACCAGCTGTTCAAGAACGAGCGTGCCACCGTGTCGCTCGGCTACATCGGCCTTGCCGAGACCACTGCGGTCTTCTATGGCAAGAACTGGATTCGCGACCACGGCTGGGATCCGGAAGGCAAGGAGTTCGCGCTGTCCATCGTCAAGCGCATGAACGAGCTGTGCAAGCAGTGGAGCAAAGCGGAGGGTTACCACTATTCCGTGTACTCCACTCCGGCTGAATCCCTGACCGACCGCTTCAACCGCATGGACCGTGAAAAGTTCGGCCGTATCGAAGGCGTGACTGATCACGACTTCTACACCAACTCCTTCCACTACCCGGTGTGGTTGCAGCCCACTCCGATGGAGAAGCTCAGCTACGAGAAGGACTTCCCGTACTACGCTTCCGGCGGCTTCATCAACTACTGCGAGTACCCGTGCCTGCAGGACAACCCGAAGGCGCTCGAAGCCGTGTGGGATTACGCCTACAACATCGGCATCGGCTACCTGGGTACCAACACCCCGATCGACCACTGCTTCGTGTGCGGCTTCCAGGGCGACTTCGAGCCGACCGAGGAAGGCTTCAAGTGCCCGGAGTGCGGTAACTCCAACCCGGACAAGTGCAACGTCACCAAGCGCACCTGCGGCTATCTCGGCAGCCCGGTCCAGCGCCCGATGGTGCACGGCCGTCACGAGGAAATTGCCCACCGAGTCAAGCACATGAGCGGCGAAACCGGTCGTGTGACGCTGGATGACGGAACCACTCGCGAGTGGTTCGAAGAGACCAAGTAGGGTTTATACTTGCTCCCGCTGACGGGAGCTGTAGAGCGTAAGCGAGACTGAGGGCGGTCATCCTTTATGGTGTTGACCACCCTCAGTCCGTCTGATGACGGACAGCTCCCGCCAGCGGGAGCTAATGCTTTCCGTAAGGAGGGAATCATGCCGGAGCTGCATACGACCAAGCCCGAACCCAAGCGCCATGACTTTGCGGCCGGCGAGACCGGGCGTGGCCCCTCCGTACCCTCCAACGGTCTTGCCAACGATCCGAAAGCCGGTCAATGGGATGGCCGGCGCATGTCCAAGCGGATGATCGCCGACTACAAAACCTTCATTGTCACCGACGGAGAAGGCGTGCGCAACTCCCTTTACGTCTCCGGTTGCCCCTTCCACTGCGTCGACTGCTTCAACGCCTCCATCTGGGATTTCCAAGCCGGCCACGAATACACGCAAAAACTTGAAGACAAAATCATCGAAGATTTGAAAGCCCCATGGGTGCAAGGCATTACGTTCCTTGGCGGCGAGCCATTCCTCAACACTCCCGTGCTGGTGCCGCTCGCACAACGTATCCGCCAGGAATTCGGTCATACCAAAGATATCTGGTCGTGGACCGGCTACACATGGGAAGAACTCATGCGCCCCGGAGAAACCCCAGACAAGCTTGAATTGCTACATCTCATCGACATTCTCGTCGACGGCCGCTACCTCAGAGACCAGAAGGACTCGCTGCTGCAATTCCGCGGCTCCAGAAACCAGCGCATCCTCGATGTGCCCAAGTCTCTGGAAGCCGGCGAACCGGTCATCTGGGCCAAGCTCCACGATCAAGAACGAGATATCCCCGAAATCTATTTGAAAGACCGCGAAGCCGGCGAAGGCCAACAGGCCTCGTAGTAGCAGTTCTGGAATGCCGCACTCAGCAATATCGTTGGAACTGTTGGGAAAAGGCCTTCCCGTGAGCGAAATCGCCTCGCCTCGTGCCATGTTGGGCAGGTGGTCGGACTAATATTCCATAAGAAGTAGCCGGGCGAAGCCGTCCGCAGGGTATCTGCCAGCCGTCCCGAAACGGTTCATGATGCCTCAAAGCGTGCACTCCCGGAAGTCGGAATTAAGAGGAACACATGGTTGACATCGCCACTGACGCGAGCCTAAAGCCCGCTTCACACCCGAAGCCCCTGCGTGTGGGATTGGACATCGGTTCCACCACCGTCAAGGCCGTGGTGCTTGATCAGTCCGATTCCCTGGGAGACACCCTCTTCTCCGATTACCGACGCCACCACGCCAACGTGCGTGCCACCGTGGCCGGCCTGTTGGTCGACATCCACAAGAAGCTTGTGGACCTCGGACGCGGCGATGAACCGATTCGCCTGTCTATCACCGGTTCCGGCGGTCTGGCGCTTGCTGACAATCTGCATGTGCCTTTCATTCAGGAGGTCATCGCCGAAACCGAGGCAATCGACAAGGAATACCCGCAGGCCGATGTCATCATCGAGCTCGGCGGCGAGGACGCCAAAATCACCTACCTGAAACCCACGCCCGAACAGCGCATGAACGGTTCGTGCGCAGGTGGTACCGGCGCGTTCATTGACCAGATGTCCACACTGCTCGACACCGACGCCGCCGGCCTCAACGAGATGGCCAAGAGCTACGAGAACCTGTATCCGATCGCCTCGCGTTGTGGCGTGTTCGCCAAAACCGATTTGCAGCCGCTAATCAACGATGGTGCGGCCAAGCCTGATTTGGCCGCCTCCATCTTCACCGCAGTGGCCACGCAGACCATTGCCGGCCTGGCTTCCGGCCGCCCGATTCACGGCACCGTCATCTTCCTCGGCGGCCCGCTGTTCTTCATGTCTGAACTACGCGCCGCCTTCCAGCGTGCCCTTGAAGGCAAGGTCGACGAGTTCATCGTGCCGACCGACGCCCACCTGTACGTGGCCTACGGTTCGGCATTGCAGGCCGACATGGATTCCGACGATCAGGGCCACCATTTCGAAGCCCACACCTGCGACGAAATCCTGAAGCGTTTGGACGAGCTGAAGAACCTGCCCTCCAACACGCCCACCATGCCGCCGCTGTTTCCCACCGAGGCCGACCGCGAGGACTTCAACAAGCGTCACCATAAGGAACACATCCACATCGGCACCCTCGAAGGCGCGCATGGCCCGCACTTCCTGGGCATCGACGCCGGTTCCACCACCATCAAGGCCACGCTCGTCAACGACGACCGTGAAATCGTCTGGTCCAGCTACGCCAACAACGAAGGCAGCCCGCTGACCGCCGCCATCAACATCGTCAAGAAGATCCAATCCGAGCTGCCCGAAGGTGCATGGATCGCACGCTCCTGCGCCACCGGTTACGGCGAAGGCCTCATCACCACCGGCCTGCACTTGGACGAGGGCGTGGTGGAGACCATGGCCCACTATCGTGGCGCCGAAATGGTCAGCCCCGGCGTCACCGCCGTCATCGACATCGGCGGCCAGGATATGAAGTACTTGGCCATCACCGATGGCGTTATCGATTCAATCGCCGTCAACGAGGCCTGCTCGTCCGGCTGTGGTTCGTTCCTGCAGACCTTCGCCATGTCCATGGGCCTGACGATTCAGGAATTCACGCAAAAGGCTTTGGCATCCACCCATCCGGTGGACCTCGGTTCGCGTTGCACCGTGTTCATGAACTCCTCGGTCAAGCAGGCGCAGAAGGAAGGCGCCTCCATCGAGGACATCGCTGCCGGCCTGTGCTACTCCGTGGTGCGCAACGCCCTGTACAAGGTCATCAAGTTGCGTGATTCCGGCGAACTCGGCGACACTGTGGTGGTCCAGGGCGGTACGTTCCTCAACGACGCCGTGCTGCGCGCCTTCGAGCTGCTCACCGAACGTCAGGTCACCCGCCCGAACATCGCCGGCCTTATGGGCGCGTTCGGCGCCGCCCTGACCGCCCGCATGCACTATCAGGATGAGGCCGACCACTTGGATGTGGTGGTTAAGGCCGATGGGTCCGAGGAACAGTCCGAGGCTGAGCCCGCACCCAAGTCCGGGCCCAAGGCCGCAGCCTTCAAGAAGACCGAGCCGGCCAAGCCTGAGGTCCATGTCGTTGTCGTGGACGGCGTGGCCCACACCGCCAGCTCCATCCTGACCGGCGAAGCGCTCGACAACATGAGCATGACCACCGAGCGTGACGTGTGCAAGCTGTGCCAGAACCACTGCAAGCTCACCATCACCACGTTCTCCGACGGCTCGCGCTTCGTAACCGGCAACCGCTGCGAACGCGGCGGCGACGCCAAGAAGAAGCGCTCCGACCGCCCGAACCTGTACGACTACAAGTACAAGCGTTGCTTCGCCTACCGCAGGCTTACCGACAAGGCCGCCACCCGTGGCGAAATCGGCATCCCGCGCGCCCTCAACATGTACGAGAACTACCCGTTCTGGTTCACGCTGCTCACCACGCTGGGCTTCAAGGTGATGATCTCCGGCCGCAGCTCCCACGAGCTGTTCGAGACCGGCATCGAATCCATCGCCTCCGAAAACATCTGCTATCCGGCCAAGCTGGTGCACGGCCATATCAAGTGGCTGCTCGACAAGGGCGTCAAGACCATCTTCTACCCGTGCGTGAGCTACGAGGAGAACCTCGTGCCCAACACGGACAACCACTACAACTGCCCGGTCGTGGCCAACTATCCGCTCGTCGTCGGCGCCAACATGCCCGAACTGCGCGAGGACGGCGTGCGCTACATGCACCCGTACTTCAATCTCGCCAACCACGAGCTCATGGTCGACCGCATCCTCGAAGAGTTCGCCTGGGCCGACGTCACCCGTGAGGAAGTCGAAACCGCAGTCAAGGCCGCATACGCCGAAGACAAGGTCTTCAAGCACGACGTGCAGCAGGAGGGCCTGACCGCGCTCGCCTACATGAAGGAGCACAACTGCCGAGGCATCGTGCTCGCCGGCCGTCCCTACCACATCGACCCCGAAATCAACCACGGCATCCCCGAAACCATCTGCTCGCTCGGCATGGTGGTGCTCTCCGAGGATTCCATCTGCGAACTGCAGCCGGGGGAGAAGCTCAACCTCACCGAATTCCTCTCGGAAGGCGAAGCCGACCCGCGCTCCAAGAACGCCGCCGGATTCCGCCACGTAGGCGACCGCACAGTCACCAAGATGCCGTTGCGCGTCACCAACCAGTGGGCCTACCACTCCCGTCTGTACGCGGCCGCGCATTTCGTGGCCTCCTATCCGGGCCTCGAACTCGTGCAGCTCAACTCCTTCGGCTGCGGTCTCGACGCCATCACCACCGATCAGGTGGCCGAGATCCTGGCCGACAAGGCGGACGTGTACACGCTGCTGAAGATTGACGAGGTCTCCAACCTGGGCGCTGCCAAGATTCGACTGCGCTCGCTCAAGGCCGCCGTCGAGGAGCGCGAAGCCAACAAGGCCCGCGAAGCCGCCGCGACGAAGGCCGTGCAAGGCCCCAAGTCCACCGGATTCCGCAAGACCGGCTCCACCGCGCCAACCCCCGGCCGCCAGATTCTGCTTGACAGCACCATGGCCGCCAACCCGAAGCTCACCAAGGCCATGCGCGCCGCCTCCAAGCGTGCCGCCGAACGCGACCTACAGGCCGCAGTCGCCCACAAGAATGGCACTTCGGACGGCACCACCGGCGTGGCGAACGCCAAGAATGCCAAAAAGTCCGGCCACAACAACGCCACCATGTCCCGATACGCGCATCGTGAGAAGTTCGTCAAGGACATGAAGAAGAACTATACGATTGTTGGCCCTCAGATGAGCCCGATTCATATGTCCTTGGTCGAAGCGGTGATTCGTTCCGGTGGGTACAAGTTCGACATCCTGAAGCACGCGAGCCGTGGCGATGTGGAAACCGGCCTCAAATACGTGAACAATGACGCCTGCTACCCGGCCATCATGGTCATCGGCCAGCTCATCGGCGCGATTCAGGAAGGCAAGTACGATCCGGACAAGGTGGCGCTCGCCATCACCCAGACCGGTGGTATGTGCCGTGCGACCAACTACTTCGGCCTGATCCGCAAGGCTTTGGTCGATGCCGGCTACCCGCAGATTCCGGTCATCGCCATTTCTACCCAAGGCCTCGAAGACAACCCCGGCTTCAAGGCCACCCTGCCCCTGCTGCACCGTGCCATCAAGGCGCTGATTCTGGGCGACCTGCTCATGAAGTGCCTCTACCGCGTGCGCCCGTACGAAGTGGAGAAGGGCTCGGCCAACAAGCTGTACGAGCTGTGGGACACCATCGTGCGCGAAACCATCGAACACCACGGCTATTCCAAGACCGCCGCCAAGGCGCCGGGCATCAGGAAGGGATACCTGCCGTACAACGTGCTGGCCAAGGAGATCGTGAAGTCCTTCGACAACCTGCCGCTGCGTGACATCCCACGCAAGGTGCGCGTCGGCGTGGTCGGCGAGATCCTCGTCAAGTACCAGCCGGACGCGAACAACCATGTGGTCGACGTCATAGAATCCCAGGATTGCGAGGCCGTGGTGCCCGGCATCATGGAATTCATGACCACCCGCCCCTACATCACCGACTGGAACGAGAGGAACCTTGGCATGGGCGGCAACAAGACGCTCTACGCCCTGATGCGCAAGAGTCTCGATCTGTATAACGCGCCGATCAAGGCCGCGCTGGCCACATCGAACGGCAAGTTCAAGCAGGACGAGCCGATGCCTGAACTGGTCAAGAAGGCCGCCGAAGTCACCTCCATCGGCGTGCAGGCCGGTGAGGGCTGGCTGCTGACGGCCGAGATCCTGGAGCTCATCGAACAGGGCTGCCCGAACGTGATCTGCGCGCAGCCGTTCGCCTGCCTGCCCAACCACGTGACCGGCCGCGGCATGTTCGGCAAGATTCGTCGCCTGCACCCGGAAGCCAACATCGTTTCCATCGATTACGATCCGGGCGCTTCGGAAGCGAACCAGCTCAACCGCATCAAGCTGATGATCGCCGCCGCCAAGAAGGCCCACAACGCCAAGTTCGCCGAGGCCGGCGAGCCGCAGGGCTTCACCTCCGCGGACTGATTTATGCTCTGGCTCGTCCGCAATTAAGGACGAGCTTCGCTCGCGACATGCTGGTTCGCCTATCGGCTCACCCTCGCCTACGGACAGCCCACTGGGCTGTCCGCTTTACGGCTCGGCCTCTGTGAGGGGAGCTGTCGCGCAGCGACTGAGGGGAGTCTCTAGAGCGAGAAACCGGGCCGGAGCCTGCTATCGGTTTTTCGTATAGCGTATTGCGGGCTTTCGGGCACGCGCGCCGGCCGGCTCGAATACGATACAAAGCATGGTTACTCCCCGAATCAGTTACGCGCACCTACTCGCCAAGCCGAACCCCAAGCATGTCGAGAGCCTGCTCAAGTTCTTTGAGAACGGTCGCTCCCAGCGTGGCACCGGTGGCTTCGGTGTGGAGATCGAGCACCTGCCCGTGCACAACAGCGACGACACTGCCGTAAGCTACTACGAGCCGAATGGCATCGAGGCATTGCTCAAACGCTTGGCTCCGTACTACGACGAGGAGAAGGAATACTGGGAGAACGGCCATCTGGTGGGTCTCAGCCGTTCCGGCGTCGCCGTTTCTCTCGAGCCCGGTGGACAGGTGGAAACCTCAATCGGCATTTTGAAGAAGCCGAGCGACCTAAATACGCTGTACTCCAAGTTCCGTCGCGAGCTCGACCCGATTCTTGACGATCTCGACTTCCGCTTGGTCAACTATGGTTACCAGCCCAAATCCAGCTTTGCGGATGTGCCGGTCAACCCCAAAGATCGCTACGATGCAATGACCGACTACCTCGGCCGCGTGGGTCAGTTTGGCCCCTGCATGATGCGTTGCTCCGCCTCCACTCAGGTCAGCATTGATTATGTGGATGAGCGCGACTCCATCGAAAAGTTGCGTCTGGGCACCGTCATCGGTCCGATTCTGGCGTACTTCTTCCGCAACACCCCGTATTTCGAAGGTGAGACGAACCCATGGCCGTTGCTGCGCCAGCGCATGTGGGATTATCTCGACTTCCAGCGCACGAATGTGCTGCCGGGCCTGTTCGACCCGCGCTATGGGTGGGAGGATTACGCCATCGACGTGCTGTCCACGCCGCTCATGTTCGCTGACCTGACCCATACCCCTGAAGCTGTGGCTTCTGGAGCAAGTCCCAAGGAACTGCATCGCCCGGCCTTCCGTGAGAACGCGGGGGAGGTGTACCCGGACCGCGAACTCAACCCGTACGAGATCAACCACATCATCTCCACGCACTTCAATGACGTACGTCTGAAGAACTTCATCGAGCTTCGCCACTGGGATTCCTTGCCTATCGAGCGTGCCGAACGTCTGACGGAGATTGTGTCCTCTCTGTTCTACGTGCCTGAGCACCGTGAACGTCTGGAAAGCTACTTCGAGGGCATCAGCGAGGAAGAGGTGTTCGAAGCCAAGGCCAACATCCAGGCCCACGGTCGCGAGGCTTCGCCATACGGCCAGCCGCTCGATTTCTGGAAGGAATTCCTGGGGCTCGAAGGCCTTTTGTCCGACATTCCCGGCGATCTGAAGCATCCCGACGTGTTCCAGGAGTAAGCGAAGAAGCATATACAGAAAAATCTATTGCGTGATATCGGTGTCGAAGGCATGACAGAATGTTTTGTTTTGGCACCGTTTTGCATATCCGGCCAAGGATATTGGATGTGGTTGCGCATGGGAGTGGGGAGAATGCGGATAGACTGGCGGATATGACAGCTGGGAATTCATTGCAGCATAAGCGTGTTCGCAAGTCGCCGGGGGAACGCCGGCAGGAAATTCTCGATGCTGCCGTGCGACTGATTTCCGAGCGTGGCTACAACGGTACTTCTGTGCAGGATGTGGCCGATGCGGTCGGTGTTACCAAGCAGGGAGTTTTGCGATATTTTCCTAGCAAAGATAACCTGCTTGCCGCGGTGTATCACGAGAATTACAACACGTTTGGCAGTGTGGAAGACTTCATGGCCTCCGGCCTGCCTGGTTCAGGGCCCGATGATTTCAGATTGCCCGCATATCTGAGGTTCTTGGTACATTGCAATTCCACGCGCCCCATGCTTGTTCAGCTGTTCTCGATATTGCAGGTCGAATCGTTCAATCCTGCGCATCCGTTACATGACGAGTTTGCCAATCGTCGGGATTCAATATGGCAATACTATTCGACATACAACTGGAACCTGCCTTCCGAATTCACCTCGTTTGAGGAGGTCCGGCCCACGTTGCGCCATGCTCTGGAGATCATGGATGGTGTGCAACTGAGGTGGTTACGGGGGCCGGCCATTGACTTATGCGATGAATGGGCCGATCTGGAGCCGGCGATATTTCCTTCGCCGATATGGGACGGGTATCGCTGATTCGCTGTGTGCCTTGAACCGATGCTTGTGCTTGATAGCGGCAGTAAGTATGCGGGCGAACGAAGGGGTCGCATACATACGGTCGTTTTGGTGTATGTGATGCGCGCGGCATAAGCGTGTTGTATGCTGTCAATAGATAAACTACCAATTGGTAATTAAAAAAACTGTTCGATTTCACTGAGGAAAGCGACTTCGTATGACCGACAACACTACGCCTGCCGCAACTGCTGAAACCTTACCGTACAAGAATCCTGATTTGCTCGCTGGTGAGCGGATCGCCGACTTGCTCTCTCGTATGACCCTTGAAGAGAAGGTCGGCCAGATGATGCAGCTTGACGCCCGCGGCGGCGATCTTGAGGATCTCATCGTGAATAAGCATGTCGGATCCATTCTGCATACCAGCCCCGAGGATTTATCTCGTGCCGCCAAGACCGTCAATGAGAAGACGCGTCTGGGCATCCCGTTGATTATCGGAGATGACTGCATCCATGGATACTCCTTCTGGCCGGGCGCCACTATTTTCCCGTCCCAGCTCGGCATGGCTGTCAGCTGGGATCCGGACAAGGTCAAGGCCGCCGGCCGCGCCACCGCCGAGGAGGTCTCTTGTACCGGCGTACATTGGACGTTTTCTCCTGTGTTGTGCATCGCCCGCGACACCCGTTGGGGCCGCGTGGACGAGACCTTTGGCGAGGACCCGATGCTGATCGGCGAACTCGCCTCCGCCATGGTCAAGGGCTACCAGGGCGGCGCCAAGGCCGGCGAGGCCCTACCGAAGAACGCGATCCTGGCCTGCGCCAAGCATTTCGCCGGTTACTCCGAGACCCAGGGCGGCCGTGACGCCTCCGAAGCCGACCTCTCCCACCGCAAGCTCGAATCCTGGTTCCTGCCGCCGTTCGAACGCGTGGCCAAGGAAGGCTGCGGCACGTTCATGCTCGGCTACGAGTCCATCGAAGGCGTGCCGGTCACGTTCAACAAATGGCTGCTGACCGACAAGCTGCGCGGCGCATGGCAATACAATGGCACGCTGATCACCGACTGGGACAACGTCGGCCGCTCGGTATGGGAACAGCATGTCAAGCCCGATTACGTGCACGCCGCAGCCGATGCGGTCAAGGCCGGCAACGACCTGGTCATGACCACCCCACAGTTCTATGAGGGAGCCATCGAAGCCGTAAAAACCGGTCTGCTCGACGAATCCCTGATTGACGATGCGGTAGCCCGCATCCTGGCCCTGAAATTCCGCCTCGGCCTGTTCGAAGACCCGCGCCTGCCGGATGCCGAACGCATCAAGGCGGTCATCGGCTCCGCCGAACACCAGCAGACCAACCTGGAACTCGCCCGCGAATCCGTCGCCCTGCTGCGCAACGACGGCGCCCTGCCGTTCGCCGCAAACAAGGCCAAGCGCATCGCTGTGGTAGGCCCGCTTGCCGACGACGCCCAGAACCAGCTCGGCGACTGGACCGGCAACTCCGGTCAGGTCTCTTGGATGCCGGATGGCCAGCCTCGAGGCATGATTACCACCGTGCTCGACGGCCTGACCCAGCTCACCTCCGACGATTGCGAAGTGGTCTACTCGCGCGGCGCGAACGTCATCGACCTCGTGCCTGACCCTGCCGGCGAGTTCTACCCGGACGGCCAGCCTCGCCCGAAAATCGGCGTTTCCGCCGCCGTCGATCGAGCAATGATCGACGAAGCCGTGGCCAACGCCCGCCAGTCCGATCTGATCGTGGC
>PPYE01453439.1_pt1 | contig 57301 bp, 44 predicted proteins | sample 1559881 | NCBI WGS metagenome assembly PPYE01 (sample SAMN08240022, study PRJNA423297) | Human gut metagenome, whole genome shotgun sequencing project.
GAGATAGAGCTTTTTTCTTATATAGACTTGCTAAATTATATGCTTAAATATAAAATCCCTCAGATTGTTACGTTGACCCTTTTTTTTGAACTGTCGGATAATTAAAGAGATAAGTCTGCTTTGAAATATGTTTGTGAGCATATAAAAAGCTATCTGCTTCAGTTAGCTGCTCCTTTTGCAGGTAAATGCCATCTGTTCTATTATGATATGTGGGGAATAGAGGGGAATGAGAAAAATAATTTTTTATTCGCACGACGGCTTTAAAAAGGAAAAAACGCTGATTATTTATTTGACAATCAGCGTTTTTTAGGAGAGCCGCTAGCCAGACTTGAACTGGCGACCTACGCGTTACGAATGCGTTGCTCTACCAACTGAGCTATAGCGGCAATGGGTTTTCGATTACGAGGTGCAAAGGTACATCTTTATTTGAATTTGCAAAAAGAATTGCCTGATTTTTTAGAAATATTTCTATCTGGCATTTTTTCTATATTTGTGTATTTATCGGAGATATTATGGATAAAGCCGTATGGTAAAGACGTTTAACTCTATTGGGTGATTGGAAAAGTACTGTTTGGTATAAGTGGTGTTTGTGGCAAAATACCGGTTGTATTGAAGCCCGGAATTAATTCTTTTTCCAAAACTTCAAAAGGAAATAAATGTATATTATGAAAATAATATATTACCTTTGTCCCCAATTAAAAACATTACTAGATAACTAAAAGATTAATCAAAGATCTTACTTATGCGTAAATTTATACTATTGTGTTTGTTGGTATTTACGGTATCAAGTGTGGTATTTGCCCAACAAATGACGGATGAACAAGTCATTCTGTACGTGCAAGAGGCTCAGAGTCAGGGGAAGACACAACAGGAGATGTTGGTTGAATTGATGAAGAAAGGAGTCACAAAAGAACAAATCCAGAGAATACAGTCTAAATATTCAGGCAAATCGGACGGAAGCTCTGAGGAAAATGCCAATTTCATGGGAGAAGCGAACTCCCGTTTACGTACGCAGAAAACTTACGAGAACAAAAACAAGAATATCTCTCAGAATGAATCAGGCTTGGATAATCTCGGATCCCAAAAGCAAAGTATTAAAGGGTTGCGGGCGAAATCGGCCCAGCAACGCAACGGATATGGAACGGGGTTGAATAACAATGGACAGCCGGGTTATGGTTATAATGGTCCTAAAAGCGCGGAAGACGCTTTTACACAACAAATTTTCGGACATAATATTTTCGATAACGAATATCTGACTTTTGAACCCAATATAAATGTGGCAACGCCCGACAATTATCGTTTGGGGGCGGGCGATGAAGTTATTATTGATGTTTGGGGAGCTTCCCAGACTACGATTCGTGAAAAAATCTCGCCTGAGGGTACTGTGCAAATTGCAAAGTTAGGACCGGTTTATCTGAGTGGAAAGACCGTAGAGGAAGCCAATGATTATTTGAAACGCGAATTTGCCAAGATATATGCCGGTGTTACGGGAGAAACTCCCAATACGCAAATAAATTTGACGTTAGGCGAAATCCGTTCCATTCAGGTGAATGTTATGGGTGAAGTTGTCGTGCCGGGTACTTACACCCTCTCTTCATTTGCATCAGTTTTCCATGCCTTGTATTGGGCCGGCGGAGTAAATAAAATCGGTAGTCTTCGAAGCATAAAAGTTATACGCGACGGAAAGACGGTTGCAGATTTGGACATCTACGACTTTATCATGGAAGGTCGGCTGAAGGATGATATCCGTCTTCAGGATGGTGATGTGATTCTTGTCAATCCTTATCAGACTCTGGTGCAGATATTGGGTAAGGTAAAGCGTCCTATGTATTATGAAATGAAGCCTACGGAAACAATCGGTACGTTGCTGAGATATGCCGGCGGCTTTACGGGCGATGCGTATAAAAAAGCCATCCGTCTTGTACGCAAGAGCGGACGCGAACATCAGATTTTCAATGTGGACGAAATGGATTATTCGGTATTCCGCCTGGAAGACGGTGATGTGCTTACGGTGGATTCCGTTCTCAACCGTTTCGAGAATCGTGTAGAGATTCGCGGTGCTGTTTACCGTGAGGGCTTGTATCAGCTGAGCGGAGAGGTGAATACCGTGAAACAGTTGATAAAGAAAGCGGAAGGTGTACGTGGAGATGCTTTCCTAAATCGTGCCGTAATCAATCGTGAACATGAGGATTTGACGCGCGAGGTTATTTCCATAGATTTGAAAGGCTTGTTGAAAGGTGTGGTTGCGGACATTCCTTTGCAAAAGAATGATATACTTTATATTCCCAGCATTCAGGATCTGAAAGAAGAGCCTACAGTGACTATCCATGGTGAGGTTGCTGATCCGGGTACTTATCTTTATGCCGATAAGATGACCATCGAGGATTTGGTCTTGGAATCGGGTGGCTTGCTTGAAGCGGCTTCTACAACGAAAATAGATGTATCGCGCCGTATTAAATCTCCCAAAAGCACGGACGACAGTAATATTGTAGGCCAGACATTTACCTTTGACCTGAAAGACGGCTTGCTGATAGGAGCGGGGAGCGAGAATTTCTATTTGGAGCCTTTTGATGAAGTGTATGTCCGTAAAAGCCCTGCTTATCGCAAGCAGAAAAATGTGGGGATAATAGGAGAGGCATTGTTTACCGGTACTTACGCGTTGTCCAAGAAGAATGAACGTTTGAGCGACCTGGTCGCTAAAGCCGGTGGTGTTACATCCGATGCTTATGTAAGAGGAGCCCGTCTTATCCGTAAAATGTCGGAGGAAGAGCTTCGCAGAAAGGAAGATGCTACCCGCATGGCTATAAAGGTCGGTGCAGATTCAACTACTTTATATGTATATACGGTAGGTATTCATCTGGATGAGGCTTTGAAAAATCCGGGTTCTGATTATGATATGGTGTTGCGCGAGGGGGATGTATTGTTTATTCCTGAATATGTAAGCACAGTGAAAATCAACGGTGCCGTGATGTATCCTAATACCGTACTGTACAAAGAGGGAGAGAACAGCCGTTACTACATCAATCAGGCGGGCGGATATGCTTCGAATGCCAAGAAGCGCAGTGCTTTTGTGGTTTATATGAATGGTACTGTATCCCGCATACGCTCCGGTAGTAAGACGGCAATCGAGCCCGGGTGTGAGATTATCATCCCGACTAAGGATCCGAGTAAGCGTATGAGCGTGGCCGAAATGGTAGGTATGGGTACTTCTATTGCCACTTTAGGCACAATGATTGCTACTTTGGTTAATCTCTTTAAGTGATAAGGACAATGGACGAAAGTAAAATACAAAAGGCTCCGCAAAAACCGGAGGAACAGGAAATCGATTTGATTGAGTTGGCTCAGAAAGTGTGGGCCGAGCGTAAAATGCTTTATAAGGTATGCGGTATTGCGGCAGTGATTGGCTTGATTGTAGGATTCAGCATTCCTAAAGAGTATTCTACGGAAGTGACATTGGCTCCCGAAAGTGCAAGTAAAGTGAATGCCGGGAGTATGGGGGCATTGGCTGCTATGGCTGGCATCAACTTAGGCGGTTCTGTCGGAGAAGATGCCCTGTCGCCCGAGCTGTATCCCGATATCGTTAAGTCAACCCCTTTTCTGCTGGAGTTGTTTGATGTAAGGGTCAAAGACCAGAAAGGTAAAATAGATACGACCTTATATGCTTATCTGGATAAATACCAGCGTTCGTCATGGATGGGTGCTGTAATGTCTGCGCCATTCAAGGCTTTGGGTTGGACCTTGTCTTTATTCAAGGATAAACCGGAGAAGAAGGAAGGAAAAATCGATCCGTTCCACCTGACATTGGATGAGGCGAAGGTAGCGGATGCTTTGAGTAAGCGTATCTTGGTTACGATTGATAAAAAAACAGGGGTTACAACTTTGGAGGTTACTATGCAGGACCCTTTGATTTCGGCTTCGTTAACTGATACCGTGATGCATTGTTTGCAGAATTATATCACAAATTACCGTACCAATAAAGCCCGTCATGATTTAGCTTTTACAGAAAAGTTATATAAAGAAGCAAAGGCGGATTATGAGAAAGCTCAGAAAAAATATGCTACTTTTGCAGATGCCAACCAGAATGTGGTTCTGTTAAGCTATCGTGCCGAGCAGGAACGTTTAAAAAACGAAGTTGAGCTGGCTTATACTGTTTATACCCAGGTTTCCGGACAATTGCAGATGGCAAGAGCCAAAGTGCAGGAGATTACTCCGGTATATACGGTTGTGCAACCGGCTACGGTTCCGTTGCGTGCCGCCAAGCCTAATAAGATTATGATTCTTATAGGTTTTGTATTCTTGGCAGGAGTGGGATGTGTTGGCTGGATATTATTTGTGAAGGATTTATTTAAAGATTGGAGAAAAGCAAACAAAGCAATATGATGGCTAATAATGATATGAGTCGTTGGTGTGTTCTGTATACAGCACCAAAGTCGGAACGTAAATTAGTGCAGCGCCTGCATGCAGCAGGATATATGGCATTTTGTCCTATGCAAATCGTATTCAAGAAGTGGAAAGGACAGACCAAAGAAGTGTTTGCACCTCTGTTCCCCGGCTGTGTTTTTGTAGAAGAAGCGGCGGGTGTGGAGTCGTTTGTTGCTTCGCAGGGTGGTGTATCTTTCTTACTGGACGCTGAGGGTCAGAAGCTGTTTGTTTGCGCCGATAAAGCAGAGTTGCCGGCAAAGTTTGTGCATTTGTTGAAATAGAGGCCACTTTCTTTCCGGCATAAAAAAGCTACATTCCAAATGTAGCTTTTTTTATGCCGGGAAGCATTGTTTTTTAATCAAACAAACTCTTGAACTTCTTGAAAATCTTCTCCTTGATAGAAGTATTCGGCTTGAAGTTATCCGACCTTTCCATTTCTTCCAGCGCTTTTTTCTCTTCCTTGTTCAGTGTTTCGGGCACATATACGCTGACATTCACCAGCAGGTCTCCGGTTCCGTATCCGTTTACGTTAGGCAGTCCTTTGCCGCGCAGGCGGAGAACCTTACCCGGCTGTGTACCCGATTCGATTTTTACCTTAACCTTGCCGTCAATGGTGGGTATTTCTACCGCACCGCCCAATGCGGCTGTCGGAAAACTGAGCAACAGGTTGTAAATCAAATCATTCTCATCGCGAATCAGTTCCTTGTCCTGCTCTTCCTCTATGAGAATCAGCAGGTCGCCCGGTACGCCGTTGTGTTTGCCCGCATTGCCTTTGCCGCTCATGGAGAGCTGCATGCCTTCGGCTACACCGGCAGGAATTTTCACGGTAACGACTTCTTCGCCGTAAACGATACCTTCGCCTGCACATTCCTTACATTTATTCTTGATGACCTTGCCTTCGCCACCACAGGTAGGACAAGTGGTACGCGTCTGCATTGTGCCGAGGATGGTCTGCTGGTTGCGGATTACCGTACCGCTGCCCTTACAGGTAGGGCAGGTTTCCGCACCGCCGTCTCCTTCTGCACCGGTTCCATGGCAATGGCTGCACGGTACATATTTTTTCAGTTTGAATTTCTTTTCGACTCCGGTAGAAATTTCCTTGAGGTTCAGCTTTACCTTTACGCGCAAGTCCGAACCGCGATAACGGCGTTGTTGTGCACCACCGCCGCCAAATCCGCCGAACCCGCTGAAACCGCCGCCGAACCCACCGCTGTGTCCGCCGAATATATCACCGAACATGGAGAAGATATCATCCATGGACATGCCGCCACTGAAACCGCCGAACGGTCCGCCGTTGCCGGCAGCGCCACTCATTCCGGCATGGCCGAATTGGTCGTAACGGGCACGCTTGTCCGGATTGCTTAATACATCGTATGCTTCTGCCGCTTCTTTAAACTTCTCCTCGGCTACCTTGTCACCGGGGTTTTTGTCGGGGTGATATTGGATGGCTTTCTTGCGATAGGCTTTCTTTATCTCTTCTACCGATGCTGTTTTTTCGACTTCCAGTACTTCGTAATAATCTCTTTTTTCCATATAACTGTGTATGTTATTCTCCAACCACTACTTTGGCATGGCGGATTACTTTGTCGTTTAGCGTGTAACCGGTTTGTACGCAGTCCAGAATTTTACCTTTCAAAGCTTCGTCAGGAGCCGGGATTACGGCAATGGCTTCGTGGTAGTCTGTGTCAAGCGGCTGTTCTTTGGTTTCGATTACTTTGACACCGTTCTGACCCAATACTGTCATAAACTTGTTGTAGATAAGCTCCACACCTTCTTTTACGGCAGCTACATCGGTGGCGGTCTCCATGTTTTTCAGGGCGCGTTCAAAGTCATCTACGATAGGAAGGATGCTGCTGATGCTTTTTTCTCCGCCGTTCAGGATGAGTTCGGCCTTTTCTTTCATCGTACGTTTACGGTAGTTGTCGAACTCGGCAGAGAGACGCAGGTATTTGTCTTTCTGGTCTTCAATCTCAGCGTTGGCCTTTTCCAGTTCCTGAGCGAGTTTTTCTTCCTCTGTCAGGGCAACTTCTTCTTCTTCTTTCTCTGTTGTTTCTTCACAAGTTTCGTCTTGAGCGTCTTGTGCTTTTAACTCTTCTTCGTTGATGTTTTCTTTTTCTTTAGAGTCCATATTGTTATGCTTGTTATTCTTGTAAAATGATTTTGCTTTCATTGTTGTTAAGGGTTTAAGTTAATATGATACGGTTTTAATAGCAAAAACTTTGCCAAATTGACGGCTTTTGCCAAAAACGCTGCAAAGGTAATATTTTTATGTCAGATTGACAGCGTAATGTGCTATAAATAGAGCGCTAACCTTGTGCGGACAGTAAGTTAACTCGATAGGTTGCAGTCTGTTACCTTTGTTGTATGTATCGGGTTAACTTCATATCATGCAATAAGTTAACTCGTTGTAAGCTGTTTTACCGTATTATTTCGTATCTTTGTACCCGCAATTTGCAGAGTTATAGGTATTAAATTGTAAGTAGTACATAATAAAACAGTAAATATAAAGATGATTACAGTCTCGAACGTATCGGTTCAATTTGGTAAAAGAGTGTTGTTTAATGATGTAAACCTGAAGTTTACAAGTGGTAATTGTTATGGTATAATCGGTGCCAACGGTGCCGGAAAGTCTACTTTCCTGCGTACTATTTCGGGCGATTTGGACCCGACAACGGGGTCTATCATGCTGGGACCGGGCGAGCGCCTGTCCGTATTGAGCCAGGACCACTTCAAGTGGGATGCTTATACGGTGATGGATACCGTGATGATGGGGCACACCGTGCTGTGGGACATTATGAAACAGCGCGAAGAACTCTATGCCAAAGAGGACTTCACGGACGAAGACGGTCTGAAGGTATCCGAACTGGAAGAGAAATTCGCCGAACTCGACGGTTGGAATGCAGAAAGCGATGCTGCCGCCTTATTGAGCGGACTGGGCATCAAGGAAGACAAGCATTATGTGCTGATGGGCGAGCTGAACAACAAGGAAAAAGTACGTGTCATGCTGGCGCAGGCTTTGTATGGCAATCCGGATAACCTGCTGCTGGACGAGCCTACCAATGACTTGGACATGGAAACCGTAACCTGGCTGGAGGACTATCTTGCCAATTTTGAACATACCGTTCTGGTAGTGAGCCACGACCGTCACTTCCTCGACTCCGTTTGTACGCATACCGTGGACATCGACTACGGAAAGATTAATCTCTTTGCCGGAAACTACAGCTTCTGGTACGAGTCCAGCCAGCTTGCTCTCCGCCAACAGCAGAACCAGAAGGCTAAAGCCGAGGAGAAGAAGAAAGAACTGGAAGAGTTTATCCGCCGTTTCAGCGCCAATGTGGCGAAGAGCAAGCAGACTACCAGCCGTAAGAAGATGCTGGAGAAGCTGAATGTGGAAGAAATCAAACCGTCGTCACGTAAATATCCGGGCATCATCTTCACTCCCGAACGCGAACCGGGCAATCAGATTCTTGAAGTAGCCGGACTGACGAAAACGCTGGAAGACGGCACGGTGCTGTTCCGTGATGTGAACTTCAATGTGGAGAAAGGGGATAAAATCGTGTTCCTTTCACACGATCCGCGTGCCATGACCGCTTTGTTCGAGATTATCAACGGAAATATGAAGCCGGATGCGGGAACTTTCAACTGGGGTGTTACGATTACCACCGCTTATCTGCCGTTGGACAACACCGCTTTCTTTAATACGGATTTGAATCTGGTTGACTGGTTGAGCCAGTTTGGCGAGGGCAATGAGGTATATATGAAGAGTTTCCTCGGCCGTATGCTTTTCTCCGGCGAAGAGGTGCTGAAGAAAGCAAGCGTACTGTCGGGTGGCGAGAAGATGCGTTGTATGATTGCGCGCATGCAGTTGCGTAATGCCAACTGTCTCATTCTGGATACGCCGACCAACCACCTTGACTTGGAATCCATTCAGGCATTCAACAATAACCTGAAGACCTATAAGGGAAACATCCTGTTCTCGTCTCACGACCACGAGTTCATCCAGACAGTGGCAAACCGTATCATCGAACTGACTCCGAACGGCATCATCGACAAGATGATGGAGTATGATGAATACATCACTTCCGACCACATCAAGGAACTGAGAACAAAAATGTACAATAAATAGGGGTTAGTGGTTAGCGATTAGTGATTAATGGTGTGTCAAAACAAAAAGGTGATTATGGTAATATTATCTTATTTGTTGGTTTTTTAGGCACGGATTGACGGATTTACTTTATTTTGGGGTAATATTATCAAAACAGTTGGTATATTACCCCTTATTCTTTTTCCGTGAAATCCGTAAAATCCATGAAATGCGTATAGTCCGTGTAATCCATGCCTAAAAGAAATTATCAAACCACATCCCACTCTCATCACCAACCCTTAACCCCTAATCGTTAACCCCTAATCGCTAATCACTAATCGTTAATCGCTAATTTTAAAATCACTCCTGTTCCCACTACCATCAGTACCGTACAGAGTACGGAGCCTTCAAAGCCGAAAGCGCCGCCGTTTATCAGATTGGCTTCGGGCAGCCGAAGGGCCAGCAAGCCGTTGCAGAATTTATTTCCACTGACCTCATAGCCTAATACCGGGCCTTGTATCCAGTTCCAGAACCAGTGTAGAGCTATCGGGAAGCAGAGGTTGCGTGTGTATATATAGGATGAACCTAAAAGGATGCCTGCCAGAAGTATGTTGATAAAAGACAGAATGTCGAAGTTCGGATTGCCTATATGAATCAAGGAGAACAGGGCGGCGGAGAGGAACAAGGCACAAAACTTATTTACCCCGCTTTGCAGCAGGCGTTCCAATACAAATCCCCGCAATGCCAGTTCCTCTGTCACGGCTACCAGCAGGAAGAATACAAGGCTGATCAGTAAGGAAGAAGGATTGAATGCCACTCCTGCAATCTCTACCGCACCTGCCCACAAGGATATGCCGAATCCTACCGCATAAAGAACGGTTGCCAGCAGTATTCCCGACAGCCAGTCCTTCCAACGCATCGTTAAAGAGCGTCCGAGCCCTTCCAGTGAAAAGCCGCGTAAATGCCATACTATCCATGCGGAAAGGAATACGCCTGCCAGCATCAGCGTCTCGCTCAATATGAAATAGGACATCGTATCGGCTTCTTCCTTTCCTAACTTCAGCAATACGGCTGCGAAAGGGACGCTTATTATTGTAATGATGATGACGGCAAGCGCGGCGAATGAAACAATGTCGATTGCCGCTTTTCCAAAACGTTTGGCTTTGGATTCATTTCCGATGGTTTCCATGAGAAAAATAAGTTCGGTTAATTAATATCCGACAAAAATAGCAATAAAAAGAGAAATCATTATTCACGGTTGGCGCTTTCTTCTTATATTTGAAAATTAAATCAATCTGACACAAAACATGAACCTGAAAAAGATACTTTTAGTAGCCGGACTGGGCATTATGATATCGAACGTCTCCGCCCAGACTTCCAGGAGATATACCGTTGCCAAACCCGGTACTTTGGTGGAAATGCTCACCGAAGAAGAAGCGAACGAGATTACCCACCTTGTCCTGCAAGGCAAGCTGAATGCAGTGGATTTCCGCCACCTGCGCGATGAATTCAAGAAACTGCAAATACTGGACATCTCCAATGCATCCATCAGTATGTATGCCGGAAAGAACGGTACGCATCCCGACCGCTTTTACATCTATCCCGCCAATTGCATCCCGTCCTATGCTTTCTGCAAGCAGCTTGGCGACAGCACTTTTGCCGGAAAAACATCCTTGACGGAGGTAATCCTTTCCGACAAGACCAAGAACATCGAAGACGGCGCATTCAAGGGATGCACCAATCTGAAGATTTGCCGCATACGCAAGAAAACTCCCCCCAACCTGTTGCCCGAAGCCCTGGCGGACAGTGTAACGGCGATATTCGTCCCTCTGGGTAGCAGCGATTCCTATCGTCGCGGCAAGCGGTGGGAGACATTCGCTTTCATAGAGGGCGAACCGGTAGGAGCTTTGGTGCAGATAGCCACCATGGGCAGCCTTGCCAGCGAACTGCTTCGTGCGGGCATACAGCCCAAAGATGTGAACTTCCTTACGGTAGAAGGTAAGATGGACGAGGCGGACTTTACGTTGATACGTAACTACATGCCCAATCTGGTGAGCGTGGATTTGTTCAAGTGCAATGCCACAACTATCCCCGAATACACGTTTACCCAAAAGAAATACCTGCTCAATATCAAACTGCCCCATGGCTTGAAGAGCATCGGTCAGCGTGCGTTCAGCGGATGCGGACGGTTGTGCGGCACGTTGGAGCTTCCTTCCGGCGTAACTGCCATAGAGTACGGTGCATTCATGGGATGCGACAATCTTCGTCATGTCCTTGCCACCGGCGATAAGATTACAACTTTGGGCGATAACCTTTTCGGCAATGGCAAGGACAAGCTGATATATAGGGATTAGGGGTTAGTGATTAGGGATTAGTGATTAGGGATTAGTGCCTTGCGGTGTGAGTGCGCAGCCTGCTAATCACTAATCGCTAATCACTAATCACTAACCCCTAATCGCTAACCGCTAACCCCAATCATCGTCAGTTGTATACGTTTCCGTTCGGTATCTACACTGAGCACCTTTACGCGTACCTGCTGATGGATGGATACAATCTCATTAGGGTTTGATACATACTTCTGCGCAAGCTGGGAGAGGTGTATCAAGCCGTTTTCCTTGATACCTATATCGACGAAAGCGCCGAAGTTGGTGATATTCCCCACGATGCCCGGCAGCTCCATGCCTATGCGCAAATCATCGATTGTACGCACGTTCTTATCGAATTCGAACACCTTGATAGGCCCGCGCGGGTCACGCCCCGGCTTCTCCAGCTCTTGCAGGATATCCTTCAAGGTCGGCATTCCGACGGTGGGAGAGAGGTAGCGTTCCGGCTGTATCTTCCGGCGCAGTTCCTTGTTGGCAATCAGTTCGGCCACGCTGCATCCCAGGTCCTTTGCCATCTGCTCCACGATGTGGTAACTTTCGGGATGCACCGCCGTGTTGTCCAGCGGATTCCCGGCATCCGGTATGCGCAGGAAGCCGGCACACTGCTCAAAAGCCTTTGCACCCATGCGCGGAACTTTCATCAGTTCCTTGCGCGATGCGAATGCTCCGTTCTCGGCGCGGTAGTTCACGATGTTCTGCGCCAGTTGAGGGCCAAGTCCCGATATATACGTCAGCAGATGGCTGCTTGCCGTATTCAGGTTTACGCCGACCAGGTTTACACAGTTCTCCACAGTCTGGTCGAGGGATTTCTTCAGCTTGCTTTGGTCTACGTCGTGCTGGTATTGCCCCACACCGATGGACTTCGGGTCTATCTTGACAAGCTCCGCCAGCGGGTCCATAAGCCGGCGGGCGATGGATACGGCGCCGCGCACCGTTACATCATATTCCGGAAACTCATCCCTGGCTATCTTGGAAGCGGAGTAGATGGATGCACCCTGCTCGCTGACAATGAAAATCTGCACTTCCCGGTTGAACGTCTGCCGTTTCAGGAAATCTTCCGTCTCGCGGCTGGCAGTGCCGTTGCCCACGGCGATGGCTTCCACCTTATAGGCCTCTATCATCTTCTGCAGTTTGGCAAACGCCTCTTTGCTTTGGTTCACCGGCGGATGCGGGTAGATATTCTCGTTGTGCAGCAGGTTGCCCTGCGCATCCAGGCACACCACCTTACAGCCGGTGCGGAATCCGGGGTCTATTCCCATCACCCTTTTCTGCCCCAGGGGCGATGCCAGTAGCAACTGCCGCAGGTTTTCCGCAAAGACGCGGATGGCTTCATCGTCGGCACGCTCCTTGCTTTGCGCGGCAAACTCGGTCTCGATGGACGGTTTCAACAGACGCTTGTAGGCATCCTGCACGGCTTCCGCCACCTGCTTCCCGCAGGCGTTGTTGCTCTGTACAAACTGCCGTTCCAGCCGTTCCACACATTCTTCGTCGTTGGGGCTGATACTCACCTTGAGCAGACCTTCCGCTTCGGCGCGGCGGATGGCAAGCAGGCGGTGCGAGCTGCATCGTTTCAGGGGTTCCGAACAGTCGAAGTAATCCCGGTATTTGGCGCCTTCCTCCTCTTTGCCTTTTATCACTTTGGCGGTCAGCAAGGCTTGGCGTGCAAAGGTATTCCGCAGCATGTTGCGGGCGCGTTCGTTCTCGCTCACCTGTTCGGCTATGATGTCGCGCGCACCTTTCAGGGCATCGTCCGCATCCTTTACATCGCCTTTCACGAAGGCGGCGGCACGCTGTTCGGGATGAGGCTCGCGCTGGAGCATCAGCAGGGTGGCAAGCGGTTCGAGTCCTTTCTGGCGGGCGGCTTCCGCACGGGTTTTCCGTTTGGGCTTGTAGGGCAGGTAGATGTCTTCGAGGGCGGTGCTGTCCCACGTGTCGTCAATGCGCTTTTGCAGTTCCGGGGTCATTTTCCCCTGTTCGCGGATGGTGGCGACGATGGTCTCCTTCCGTTTCGCCGTTTCCTTCAGTTTTTCGTAATGGGTACGGATGGATTCTATCTGCACTTCGTCCAGTCCGCCCGTCATTTCCTTGCGGTAGCGGCTGATGAACGGGATGGTTGCTCCGTCGTCGAGCAGGGAGAGTGTCTGCCCGATTTGTTTTTCCGATATGCCGAGAATGGCAGCTATCATGCTGTGAAAGATTTGTGTCATGTCAGCTTCTTTTTTTGATAATGAGCGCCAAAAGTACGAAAAACAATCTTTCCCTACCGCCTTTTTGTGAGTTTTATTATATCTTTGCGCTGTTTACACATGGTATTTATACATTAACAGAACAACGAAATGAAAAGACTGACCTGCTGTCTTGCGTGGATGTTCCTGCTGATTGGAGCAGTTGCTGCGCAGGATAAAGAAGTAAAACTGAAAATAGTACAGACCAGTGATATCCACGGTAATTTCTATCCCCACGATTTCATCCTTCAGCGGGAGGCCGCCGGAAGCCTGGCACGCGTGCACGCATTCGTGCAGAAAGCGCGCGAAACCTATAAAGACAACCTGATTCTGCTGGACAACGGCGACATCCTGCAAGGCCAGCCCACCGCCTATTACTATAACTACATCGACACGGTATCGCTCCACGTAACCGCCGATATGCTGAACTTCATGGGCTATGATGCCGCCAATATGGGCAACCACGATGTAGAGACGGGACGTGCCGTTTTCGACCGTTGGGCAGGCGACTGCCGTGCTCCGGTGTTGGGCGCCAACATCATCGATACCGCTACGGACGAACCCCACTTCCGGCCCTACAAGGTGCTGGAGCGCGACGGAGTGAAGATTGCCGTTCTCGGCATGATAACGCCCGCCATTCCGGTGTGGCTCTCCGAGAATCTGTGGCGGGGACTCCGTTTTGACGACATGGAAGAGACCGCCCGCAAGTGGATGAAGATAATCCGCGAAAAGGAGCGTCCCGATATTGTAATCGGTATGTTCCATGCCGGGCAGGACGCCTTGCTGATGGGTGGCAAATACCGGGAGAATGCCTCGCTGGACGTAGCCCGCAATGTTCCGGGCTTCGACATCGTGCTTATGGGCCACGACCACGCCCGCGAATGCAAGAAGGTGCAGAACGTGGCAGGCGACTCCGTACTGGTGATGGACCCCGCCAGCAACGGCATTGTGGTGAGCGACATCGACATTACCGTGACCCTGCGCAACGGTAAGGTTACGGACAAGCAGATTGACGGCGTGCTCACCGAAACCGCCCCCTATGGCATCAGCGGTGAATTCATGAAACGTTTCTCGCCGCAGTACGCCACCATTCAGGATTTCGTATCGAAAAGAATCGGACGCTTCACGAAGACGGTCTCCACCCGTCCCGCCTATTTCGGTTCTTCCGCCTTCATCGACCTCATCCATACCTTGCAGCTGGACATCAGCGGTGCCGAGATTTCATTGGCGGCTCCCTTGTCCTACGACACGCAGATTAAGGAAGGGGATATTTACGTGTACGACATGTTCAACCTCTACAAGTACGAGAACATGCTCTACACCATGAAACTTTCGGGCAAAGAAGTGCACGATGCTCTGGAGATGTCCTACGACCTATGGACCAACCGCATGACTTCGCCCGACGACCACATCCTGCTGCTCCGCGACCAACCCCGCGAAGGCGCTGCGGACAGGGCTGCCTTCAAGAACTTCAGCTTCAATTTCGATTCCGCCGCTGGTATCATCTACACGGTAGACGTCACGAAGCCGTGCGGCAGTAAGGTAACCATCCTCAGCATGGCAGACGGCACTCCGTTTCACATGGACAAGATGTACACGGTAGCCCTGAACTCCTATCGCGGCAACGGCGGCGGGGAACTGCTGACGAAAGGTGCGGGCATCTCCCAGGACGAGTTGAAGGAACGCATCATCAGCTCTACCGACAAGGATTTGCGCTATTACCTGATGCAGTACATCGAGCAGAAGAAGGTAATCGAGCCGCGTGCGCTCGGCCAGTGGAAATTCATTCCGGAGGAGTGGGCTGTTCCCGCTTCCAAGCGCGATTATGAATTTCTGTTTGGTACAAACCGAAATTAGTATTACCTTTGCCGTCCCTAACTCAAGAAACAAACCGTAAGACGTGAGAGGAATAAAAAGAACCATATGCGCATTATGCTTGCTGGCGCTCTTCGTGGCGTACCAGGCAAGCATAACGGCGTTTACCCACGTCCACTACGTCAACGGGGTGCTGATAACCCACTCGCACCCTTTCCATAACCAGCATTCGCACTCCACCGACTCGCTGATTGTCATCGGCCTGCTGTCGCACTTCAGTTCGGACACGCCGGACTGCTGCGAGCTGCAACACCCGATGCGCTCTCTGTTGCAGGTGATGGAAAGCGAAACCGATACGCCCGTCATAAAGGGAAAAGCGTGTCGGATGCCCTCTCTCCGCGCTCCCCCTTATTCCGTTACCCTTTGATAGTGTTGTACCAACGCCTGGTATGCTCCATACCAACGTTGGGTATTCGTTGTACCGATGCTTGGTATTCGATGTACCAATCTTTGGTACTCGCCGTACCAATGTTTGGTATCCGTCGTACCAGCCTTTGGTACTTGCCGTACCAAGTACCGGTACAGAATTGGTATCATTAAGTAACTGAAATAAAAGCGATTATTCAAATGAAACAAATTATATTGGCGTTGATGCTTGCTGTGGCAGGTATCGGCGCAGCCGTTGCCGCAAACCCTATCAGGGAAGGCAACATGATTTCCGGCCATGTTCTTGTAAAAGGTTCGGAAGAGAATATACCGTATGCCACCGTTTTGATTGTAGGCAGCGGACAGGGAACAGTGTCCAATGAAGAAGGTCAGTTCGAGTTCAAGAACCTGCCGGCGGGCAAATATACGTTGCGCGTATCCGCCGTAGGCTATAAGACACAGGAAAAGGCGATTGAAGTAAACAAGGACTTTACAGCGGTGGTGCATTTCCAGATGGAAGAGGAAAGCTTCATGACCGATGAGGTCGTGGTGTCCGCCAACCGCAACGAGGTGAGTCGCAAGGCTGCTCCCGTGGTGGTGAACGTGATGAGCGCCAAGCTCTTTGAGATGGTGAACTCCACCGACCTTGCCAAGACGCTCAACTACCAGTCGGGCCTGCGGGTGGAGAACAACTGCCAGAACTGCGGTTTTCCCCAGGTGCGTATCAACGGTCTGGAAGGTCCGTACTCGCAAATCCTGATAAACAGCCGTCCCGTCATCAGTGCGCTGAGCGGGGTATATGGGCTGGAGCAGATACCGGTGAACATGATCGAGAGGGTAGAGGTGGTACGCGGTGGCGGTTCGGCGCTGTTCGGCGCCAATGCTGTGGGCGGAACTATCAATATCATCACCAAAGACCCCATCAGCAACTCCTTCCAGGTGTCGAGCATGTTCTCCAACATGGACGGCAAGTCCTGGGAGCAGTACATGGGCGGGAACGTATCCCTGGTGTCAAAAGACAACTCCTACGGCATCGCCCTCTACGAAAGCTACCGCAACCGCAATCCGTACGACCGTGACGGCGACGGTTTCTCCGAACTGGGCAAGCTGAACATGAACACCTTCGGCTTCCGCGCCTACTACCGTCCCACGCATTTCAGCCGTATCAACCTGGAGTATCACACCACCAACGAGTTCCGCCGCGGCGGCAACAAGTTCGACCTTCAGCCCCACGAGGCGGACATCACCGAGCAGACCAAGCACATTATTAACAGCGGCGGACTGAGTTACGACCTCTTCTGGCGCGAGTATAAGCATAAAATCTCCTTGTACGGCTCCATCCAGCACACCGACCGCAACAGCTACTACGGCGCACAGAAGGACATGAACGCCTACGGCAAGACGGACGACCTGACGTGGGTGGCAGGCGGCATGTACGTGGGCAACATGAATAACTGCCTTTTCGCCCCCGCCACCTTCACGGGCGGATTGGAGTATCAGAACAACTCCCTGCACGATGTCATGACGGGCTATCACCGCGATATGCAGCAGGATGTGCGCATCGCCAGCGCTTTCGTGCAGAACGAGTGGAAGATGAACGTACTGACCATGCTCGTCGGCGCCCGCCTGGACAAGCACAACCTGATAGACAAACTGATATTCAGTCCCCGCGTCAACCTGCTTTATAAGCCTACCGAGGACTTCCAGGCGCGTCTGACGTACTCCACTGGTTTCCGCGCCCCACAGGCCTACGATGAAGACCTGCACGTTACCGCAGTAGGCGGCGAAGGCGTGCAAATCAAGCTGGCGGATAACCTGCGCGAGGAGCGTTCCAACAGTTACAGCGGTTCGGTGGACTGGACCGCCCACCTGGGGCACTGGCAGGCAAACATCCTTGTAGAGGGTTTCTATACCGACCTGCGCCACGTATTCGTGCTCGAGGACATCGGTAAGAACGATGTGGGCGATGTAATCAAGGAACGCCGCAACGGCAACGGCGCCCGCGTGTATGGCGCCAACCTCGACGCCAAGATTGCCCACGGCAAGGAAGCGCAGCTCCAGTTGGGCTTTACCGCGCAGCGCAGCCGCTACACCCGCGAGGAAGTCTGGACACAGGTGGACGGCAAGGACCTGACCACCAAGCGCATGCCCCGTACGCCCGACTATTACGGCTACTTCACCTTCTCGTCCGCTCCGCTGAAGAATTTCGACTTCTCCCTCTCCGGCACGTATACGGGCAAGATGATTGTACCGCACTATGCCGGGTACATCGCGGAAGACCGCATGGAGACCACGCCCCAGTTCTTCGACCTCAACCTGAAGCTGAACTATACCTTCGTGCTGCACGACCACATCAAGTTCCAACTGAACACCGGTGTGCAGAATATATTCAACAGCTTCCAGAAAGACTTGGATAAGGGCGAGTTCCGCGATGCCGGTTATTTCTACGGTCCCACGCAGCCGCGTACCTTCTTCATCGGCTTTAAAATAATGAATTAGGACAACATTCACGATTTTTAAACCAATAATTCCGTGAATAATCCTATATTTGCCGGCAAAGCGCATGAATAATGAATACAAAACAGATACGCAACGTTGATATCTCCGGTATGCAACACCTGCCCATGATTGACTTTATCGGCAATGATTTCGCTATTTTCGATGATATAAGGGACATCCCTTTCACGCCATATCCAACGCGTCTGAACGCTGCCTGCTTTGCCGTCTGCCGGAAAGGCTGGTGCAAGCTGAACATCAACTTGCGGGATTATGAAATGCGTGAAGGGATGCTTTGCATCATCCTGCCCGAGCAGATTGTGCAGCAGGGCGAGCGTTCCGATGATTTTTCAGGCAGCTTCATAGCCGTGTCCCGCGACTTTATGGACCTGGTGATACCCACGATGCAGCAACTGTTTCCCATGTTCTTCATGATAAAGGAGCGGCCTTGCATCGCTGTCACTGCCGACGAGTTGCAGGCGTTCGAGGAATATCACTCTTTCCTGTGGAGCAAGGTGAAGCTGAAGGACAATCCCTACCGCAAGGAGATTACGCAGGGATTGCTGATGGCGCTGTTCTACGAGATATACGACATCTATCAGGGACATGCCGTGAAGGAGCGCACTCCCAAAAGCCGCAAGGAAGATTTGTTCGAGCGCTTCATCCGGTACGTGTACGAGTTTTACAAAGAGGAGAGGAGCGTGTCCTTTTACGCCGACAAGATGTTCCTTACGCCCAAGCACCTCTCTACCGTGGTGAAAGAGGTGAGCGGAAAGACGGCGGGCGAGTGGATTGACAGCCTCGTGATTCTGGAAGCGAAAGCCATGCTGAAATCATCCGAGCAGAGCATTCAGGAGATAGCCGACGAGCTGCACTTTGCCAATCAGTCTTTCTTCGGCAAATACTTCAAGCATCACACCGGCTTTTCGCCCAAGGAATACCGGAAACAGTAATATCAGGCAACCTCCCGGTTCCGGCAAGCAAATAAAAAACCGGACAGCTACGGCAGGAATCTTTTCCTGTGCTCCGTGTGCTGCCCGGTATTTTTTTAGTGTACCCTAAAAAAACTAACCTTTCTCTTTCAAAAACTAATTTACTCTATCGTTTTCTAAATGACGTTGCAAATTTAAAGAGTTATTTTAAGGTACTGTTTGATATATATCAAAAAAGGATTATTTCCTGAACAGGCTCCAGAAACCGCCTCTCTTTTGTTGCGGAGTTTTATCGGCATCGCGATACAGCTCCTCATACGTCAGCTTCTCCTGAACCATGCGGTAGATGTCTCCCCAGTCGGGCAGGCCGCCCAGGTTGCGGTCGTCAATGAAAAGGTCCGCTTTCACCTTGCGCGAGAAGCCGTGATGGGCGGCATCCTCTTCGGGATAGTCCCGGTTGATGGCATAAAACTCCACGCCCCGTTCCCTGCACCATTCCACGGCCTCGTCCAGCAGCTTTCCTTCACGTACGGTCCACAGTATCAGGCGGTGGCGGTCTTTAATCAGCATCTTCAGCGTATCGGTGGCAAAAGGGATTTCGTTCCCTATTTTAGGGTAACGGTGCTCTACGATTGTGCCGTCAAAATCAATGGCGATAGTCATGATGCTTATGTATTGCTTTAAAAACGGTAACTTGTTCCTATGGAAGCTCCTAAGACAAACGTATATTCTCCGCTTGTGTAGGTACGTGCCGAAGGAGTAATCTTGCCGTTATAACCTCTCAGATACTCTTCCGCGAAGATATTCCAGCGGTCGTTCAGCTTGAAGCTCTGTTGCAGACCGCCCTGGATGCCGAAGTAATTCTTGTCTTCCATTTCGTGGTGCGTATAGACGATACCGGCAAAGGCGTTGAGGTCGAATATGCGGTTTTCGCTATAATTGCCTATCATGTTGGTAAGGTTCAGCATGTAGTCGGCGGTGACAGACAGCGGATATACACCCCCGTGCTGATACGCATACCGTCCAATCTCGATGCTTCCTCTTACGGCAGACAGCGGCGTGTACTGGCGTCCCACACCCAGGCTTACCTGTTGTCCCAGCATATCGGGAATATCCTTCATCTTCACACCTGCGGTGCGCATGGGGAAGTTGGTTCCCACGGTGGCATACGCAAAGTTATAAGGCTGGAAGAAACCGCGTCTGGCATCGAAGTCGGCCTTTCTTCTGCGGTACTGCACACCGAACATCACGCCTACATTCTGCATGTGTCTGTCCTGTGTGATGCCGCTCTTGAACGGTTGCGTATAGAAACTCTTGCTGTATCGCGCCTCACCCGTGATACCGATTTGGTCTGACAGGAAATATACCAGTTGCATAGACCCCGTAGGACCGTGGAATGTACGAAGCTTCTTGGCATAGTCGCTGCTTCTGTGCGCCAGTGCTCCGAATTCGTAGCCGGCGGAAAGGTTCACTTCCAGTCTCGGGTCTTCCACACTCGGCGAAATCAGCGTATTCAGGTTCACCAGCACTTCCGCTCTGCCGCCTCCATACACTTCCTCGCTCTTGAAGTTGTCCGAATTAAATGTATAGTGGAAACCGCCGAAGCCGCTGATGCGCCATCCCAGCGGCATGAACCATTTACCTATCGCCAGTGAAGCGGCAGGACCCAACGGTTGCAGCGCCGGCAGGTTGTTGCGTACGGGCTTTCCGAAATCGCCCTGCGTACCGATAGCCGCTTCTATGAACATATTATCGCCCATATCTTCCGATTTCATCCTGATGGGAAGACCGGTAAAGCGGTAGGTCAGTCCGGTGTACACGCCATATCCCACGTCATACCGTTTGGGGCAGTCCGCACCGTCTATTCCGTCGGTATAGAGGTATAGTTTGGGTTCCACATACCAGTCCCAGTTTCCCGACAGATGATAGCGTGCCTGCAAGCCGCCGTGCACTCCGCCGGCTATTTTGGCATCCATACCGTCGCGCTTGCTCACATAACCGCCTATACCCAATACGGTATACAGGCTGATGTGTGCGCCGCTTTTGTACCCGCCGATATAATCGGACAGGTTGAACAGGTGGTCCAGCTCGATGCCGCCCTGTTTCAGCTCGTCGTTGAAGCCGCCCAACAGAGACACCCGGTAGGAGTTGAATGAACTTACATCCTTAGTCAGGGCAATCCCGCCGTTGAACCATGCCGGCAGTGAAGAACTGCCCCTCAGTTTGTTCACACCGCCCATTACCGACAGGGAGAAATTCTTGCCCGGCTGGCTGTTGTTCACTTCTCTTCCCTGCGGGATATACCGTTTCTGCAATACATAGTCCATTGCATTGAAAGGCCTTTCGGTGCTGTCCTTCTTCAGGCTGTCGTCCTGCGCATGGAGCATTTCCGGCATTGCCGTACATGTGCAGATGCACAGTGCCGGAATCATATATTTCAATTTCATTTTCAATCCTTATTATGGTTATAGGTTAGACATATCCATAGCTGCCTGTATGATATCCTCGTTAAATTCACCGTCGTTCTGTGCGGTAGCCACGAAGCTCTTGTCGCGTTTGAAACATTCGGACAGGGCAATCACCGTATTCATGAACTCTATCTCACCCTCTCTGGCAGACAAGGTAGCTTTGAAATACCAGGTCAGTGCGCTGTCCTGCGGCAGTTTGGCAAGTGAAGCCTTGGCGGCAGCGTTGCCGGCGCGGTTATCCAGCGCCATGTACATCACCACTTCGTTCTGGGGCGATGAAGCCTTGATGGTTTCAAAAGTCTTGTGTGCACGTTCTTTCTCTTCCGGAGTCGTTCCACCCTGGAAGTAGCCGCCCAAAGCCCATGTATAGGCTTTCAGCAGGTCGAATTTGCTGTCCTCCGGCAGAATCTTCACCAATACGCTGGCGTGCTCGAAGTCTCCCTTCTTGATGTACATGCACAGTTGGTTGGTCACCACTTCCAGCCGGTTCACGATTTCCGTACGGCTTCCGTCGGCATTCATGCGCGAATAGTCGGTGGAGTGGATGCTCAGGTCTATCAGCGGTTCCAGTATGGAAGTATCCACGGTATCCCTCTCCAGGTAAGAAGCCGCCAGGTTGTTGCCGGCAAGCGCCCACGGATGCTTTTGTTCCAGTGATTCCTCGTAGGCACGGCGGTACAGAGCTTCCAGTTCCTTTTCATCGGTTATCAGTTGGAACAGCTTCCAGTACTCATAACGTGTGTAGCTGCCTTTCAGCCCTTTTTCCCTGTATTGTGCCATGACTTCCTCGTCATTCGGTTCGCGGTATATCTCGTAGAGGCAGTTATAGTTCACCACGCGGAGTTCGTCCAGATAAGGCACGATGACGGTAGAGTACCAGTCGAGTTGTTTCAGCGCTCTGCCCTGCGCTCCGATATCCTTATGCTTTGCCAGAATTTCTTTTACCTTGCCGGCTTCCGTGCTTTTGCCGTCACGTTCCAGCAGTTTCACCACTTCTTCCCACGGAGCCACTTCGGCATGCGGGTTGCGGTAAACGCGTTCCAGGGTATATTGGGGCAATATGGAGGTAATCTCCTGTTCAATCTTGCGCATACGTCTTTCGGCAAGGCTCAGGTTACTGCTGTAATGGCCGTCCGGAGAAGCCGTACCTGCCACGTGAAACTCCTTCAATACCGTACCCGGAGATTCGGCTATCTCTTTCAGCTTGTTTCTCAGCATGGCAAGGCTTTGTTTGTTTTCAGGCGTGTCCGTCAGTTGGTCGGAGTTGATGAGGAAAGACAGTTGTATCTTGTCCGATGTATTTCTTTTCTCTATCTGCGCCCTTTCCTTGTGCTGCAACGGATCCATCTGCTCCGAGAAGAGGTTGTATTGCAGGAACTTCATCGGACGTTTGGTCTGGCACGTATTGATTTGGTACGTTCTGGAGTTCGATGCGCTGTAATCTTCCAGGTTCACGATGGCAAAGCAACTGTAGTTCCGGTTGGGGTCGGGCACGATGATGGTATCCGTCCAGTCCAGGTTCATGGCCCTTGTAGTCAGCGCCTCCGCTTTGATGTACGGACGCAGCGGGTCACGGTCCATGTCATAGCCCATTTTGCGTTCCTGCGTCAGGGCATATTCCTTGCCGTCGTATACGGACGGGCGTGCAAAGGTTATCGTATCGTTCGTTTCGCAGTCCAGTACGTACGGCTGTATAATCAGTCGCGAGAAGCGGTTGCCGAAGTAAGGCGGCAGTTTGAAGGTATTGTACGGAATCAGCATGTTTCCGATAATCTTCGGTGCTTTCGGTTCCGGTTTCAGAACCAGCCGCATGGCGGTTACGGTCACACTCTCCAGCATCACTCCTTCGTCGATGCTCACATCTATTTTCATCTGATGTCTCACTTCCTTCAATACCGAGGGCGAGAGTCCCACTTTGAAAATCAGCGCACCGTTGTCCGGAACCAGTATTTCATAATACCCGTTCTCGTCGGTGGTCGTTTTCCCTTCCTGGTCCAGCAGCAATGTTTTCTCCTGGTCGTTGCTGTCCAGTATCTTCTTCATATCCTCGCCCACGGCTACGGTCTTGGCGGCATACACATCCACCGTCACGTCCGAGAAAGGCACTTTCCGGTTTTCGGCAATGTTATATACGGTACCCGATACCTTCACCATTTTCTGCGCCAGGGCAGTGCCGGTACCGCATCCCGCCACAACCAGAAGCAGGATCCATATTTTCAATCTTTCAGTAATCATTCTCCGTATTATTTAAAAATGTAAGTACACGAAATTCCCAGTCCCATGGGCATCACCTTGTGTCCGGTGGTGTTGTAGTCTCCCGGTTCGGGCAATCCCTTCTCGTAGCGTTTCTCCCTGTACCACATCAGTGATATTCCGGCGCTGAATTCTATGTTGAAGCGTTTGCCCAGCGGCAGTACATATCCGTACACCATTCCCGGGCCTACGGCATCGCCGAAGTGGTGTGTATCCGAGAACGTGGCGTCATACCTCATGCCCTGTATGCCCAGGCCTATGAAGCTCTGCACCATTGCCCGTCCGCTCACCCAGTATCTCACTTGCGCTTCCGCACCTTTGATGCTGCAATCCAGCGGGTTCTGGTCAAGGCTGTAGAAAGCTCCCGCCATAACGCTGGTCCGGTTCGATGTCACCAGTTCCAGCGAGAAGTTCGGAGTCAGGTTTCCCCAAAGCAGTGCGTTTGTTCTTCCGGCAATGAGCTGTGCCTGCGCATTACTTGCCGTGCATGCCAGTACAGCTATCACTATCAGCCTCGCCCATATACTTTTCTTTTTACAATCTTTTGTCATACGAATCTCTTATTTTTGTCTTTGACTGTACTTGTTTCTGATAGAGCTGAAGCGGTACACGAATCCTACGCGTATATCGCTCACTACGGGGTAGGGCAGGAAATGCCTGTCTCTGCTCTTTGTACGTATCAGGTGGTTATCTTCATATTTATATTTGTCATATTCGGCATAGGCTGCTCCCACGCTCAGACCCAGATCCAGGTCTATTGCGCCCTGTTTGCATTTGTATACGGGCAGCTGCCATCCGCCGGTCAGTCCGGCATGGAACATATCGCCGGCGATGCCTTTGCCCCATGCTCCGGCAAACTTGCTGTATCCGGCATAGAAGCCCCAGTAGTAGGTACGCCAGAACTTGGGTATTCTGGACTGTCCCGTCTTTACGGTAAAGGAAGGTTTGGCATATCTTTTCACTTCCAGTCTGTAATCGTTGATTTTCATCTGTATGCGTTCGTTCATACTGATTTTGGCATTGCCGTTCCATTTGGCGCCTATGCCCACTACCCACCGGTTGTCGGTAGAACTTGAAAGGTCAAATTCCACTTTGGCATTCGGCAACAGCAACAGCCAGTCCATTGCATTGGTTTCAAACGCCCACCGTTCTTTGGGCGAAATCTTTTCGGAGGTTTTCTGTTGGGCGTATGCTCGGACGCTTATCGCGCCCAGCATCGCCAGAAACAGAAACAGTACCTTTGTCCTATTTGTCATCAGTTGTCAATGTTTAGTTCTATATTCTGTATATCAGAAGTTGTAGGTCAGTCCGGCAGTCAGTGCGGCTGCACCTTCCCCTTTCTTTCCGCTGGCGCATCCGTCCAGCTTGTCCCCTACGAGATTACCTTTTATCTCGACATTGATGTCCAGATGTTCCGATACCTTAAAGCGGTTCAGCACACCTACGGTAAGCACTCCTGTGGTGGTATTCAGTCCGGGAGCGTTGGCCACACCGCCGCCCACCAGCGGAATGAGGCTGTATGTACGTTCTTCGTTCACACCGCACCACCAGTTCAGCACGTCCACCATGATGTCGGCATGATACATCATGAAATTCCACGATTCGCTGCTTCCGTTCATGGCTTCGCCCGAAGCGTGCATTCCGCTTATCTGCAATCTGGCGCCTAATACGGGGGTAATCCATTTACCGCCGCTTACGTCACCCGTAATGGAAATGCGGTTTCCGAATTTCGTGTGCATGTCATAGTCGCCTACGTATACTCCGGCTCCTACCGAACCGCTTACAAACCATTTCTCATTGGCCGGATAGGCCTCCATTTTGCCTTGTGCGGCAACGGTAGTCCCTGCCGAAGCAAGAACTACTGCTGCCAATATCCAAGGTCTTAGACTAAAAAAATGTTTCATTATTTCAAAGTAGTTATTAATTACTTCAATTGTATAAAATAAAAGAATAATATGTTTATATGAAGTGTTGTTCTTTGTAGAGCATGCTACGCTATTGCCTGTCACATTGGAAATTACGTGGAACAGGTAAAATGGATAAGTTCTAATGCGCGGCAAAGTTACTAACTAAAATAATAAAAAACAACTTTTTATTTACATAATGATGTAGAATAATGGCGTAAATAAAACTGTGTCAGCAAAGAATAAAATAAAACTTTGCTGACACAGACTATTTTAATTACCTATAAAGTAGGTTAGGACTATTCTTTTTCTTTCACTTCGCCGCGGCGTGCCTTTTCGGTGTAGCGCAGTTCCTTTTCAATGGTCATATCCTTGCCCAGACCATACGTATGCAGTCTTTCGGGTTCTATACCCACTTTCACGAGGAACTTCTTCAAGGCTTCGGCACGTTTCAGCGTCACTTTCTTGTTTATGGCTTCTCCGCCCGTATGGTCGGCATAGCCGCAGATGTCAATCTGTACTTCCGGATTCTCTTTCAGTGTTTTGGCAATGGTGAAGAGTTCGCGTGCATACTTGTCCGTATCCAGTTTCCATTTTCCGCGTTCAAAGTATACGGCGGGCAAGTCTTTCGGGAAACCTTTGCATACCACTACTTCCGGAGATTTTTCAAGCACTTTCTGTTCGATGTAGATAGTATCGTGCACCACTTTCGTAACGGTCTTTGTAGCGCGCTTCCACATAGGCAGATAGCCCGGAGCGTACATGATGTTGTCTTTCTTTCCGCTCTTTCCATTGCCTATTTTCCATACCAGACCCACTTGTGCGGTAAACATCGTATTTCTCTTGCAGTTGCAGATAGTTTTGATGCCGTCAAATTTGTTGTTGTTAATCCACATCATGCCGCCTTTCAACTGGGCGTCCAAATGTTTGTTGATGCGGTAACGCAATGCTACATCTCCGCCCAATCCCAAATTGACTTTGTTGCTCAGCTTATCTGCAAACCGGTTTCCACTGCCTTTTTCTTCCACTTCGGTTGAGAATTTCTGCATGTATATACCCGGAGCTACCAGTAATGCCCACCGGCGATTGCCATCGCTGCGTCGGAACAGGTTAAACATATTCACTTCAAAATTCAGTCCGAAGTTCCACATCCTGATGTCACTGCGCAGCTCTTTGTAGTATTTGGCTCCTTCCGGAAAATCTACATTGTAATAGGTTTCCGCATTTGGCATGAGGATGAAGTCGTCTTCATAATCTCGCGAACCGGCTTTGTTGGCGGCATAGTCCACAGACAGCCGTATACCGAACAACGGATTGAACTGGTATCCGCCTTGCAGTCCTATCATTCCGCCCCAATAACCGTTACCTTTGGTTACGGAACGGAAGTCTCCTGCAAAAAACGGAACACCGCCGTTAATACCTATGCTCCACCGTGAGTAATCATTGTACAAAGTTTTTTTGCTGGGATAATCCTTCCAGGGATCATCCACTTTTATTGTTTCTTGAGCCGAAGCATTCATGCCGGATAAGAATATAAGGCATGAAGCGGCTGCTATATTCTGTAACAATTTCATAATACTGTACTTTTTAAGTGATTGGATCGGTTATTTCTTTAACAGTTCAATGCAGACGAATGCCGGTTTTCCGTAGAAATATCCGTTTTCACTGGCTTGCAGTCGCACTACTACTTTGTAACCTTCGATGGAAGTAACATTCACACCCGGATTCAGATGTTGTTTCATAAATATTTTTCCGTCAGTGGTTACTCCTATATGACTGTCCATGTGGCTTACCGCAGTTCCATTTTTATCATACGCCATTATATAAGAGTATATTACATTCAGCTTTTTTGTTCCGTCATCTTTCGGGCTGGCTTTTACATCTTCACCTTCCAAAACCGGTTGTGTGCCTATTATCTCCACAAGATTATTTCCTAAGTCCTCTATATCGGCAAGAATATTGCGTTTATAGATATCCGTATCGTTAAAGTCGCTTAAGTCTGATCCGGTAGCAACATTTACTGGAATATTCTCTTGGAAAAAGTCATAATCTTTATTTCCGTCCATAACATCGTTGGGAGAGAAGCGAACTCCGCAGTATCCGCTCTGACTACAGTTTCCGTTTTCTGCGTTTTTGTTAAATACAACAGCAACCTGACATGCTAAATCTTTGGCAACAGAACTCGGCAATCCTTCCACTTCTGTGGCAGAAGCTGTTACAGTCAATGTTGCTTCATCATACTTTTCTACTTTTTCTACGGTAAACTCCGGACCAGCTTCCGCACTTCGTGTCACGGGAGTCACTTTGCGACTATCAATAGAAATGGCATCCTTCTGTTCTATCATTTCATCTATTACTGATGCAGGCATCACTTTTACATTGATTTTCAAGGTATACTTGCTGCCATCCTGTTTCAGAAGAACGCTTTGGTTGTTGAAGTCTGGAATAATATCCATCTTTTTGATGCGATTGGCAAGTTCATCGATCTGTTCCTGCAATTTATCAATCTGACTTTGCAATTTATCAATCTGACTTTGCAATTTATCGATTTTGCTACTCAAATTTTGTTCCACTTCATTAAGCAGTCCCTGGAATTTGTTTTCCAGTTCTGTCAGCTTTTCAGCCAGTTCCTCGTCGGTAATGCCCTGATTGCCGGTTAGGTTATCTATCTGCTCTTGCAGTTCTTTTATTTTATCGTTCAAGTCATTAATCTTGTTTTGCAGTTCGGCTTTGGCGGTTTCCAATGCTTCTCTCAGTTCTTTCAACTGAGCTTCGCAATCGACATCGCAACCGCCCCCATTGTTTCCGTTCTGTAAATCCTCTATTTGCTTTTCGATAGTGGTAACCCTTTCTTCAAGACTGGTTATCTGCTCCTTAAGTTCGGTGTAACTGTTTTCTCCCGCTTTCAGTTGGTTACGGATGATTTCCAATTGACCGTCATAATCTTTTTGGCAGCTGGTCATTAAAAAACAGCTGCTTCCTGTTAATAGTAGCATGACTATAAACAGAAACATTTTTGAATTTCTTTTCATAACTAATTTTGTTTTAGGGTAAAACGTTTGATATTTTGTTCTTCTTTTAAGCTACATACCAGCAGTGCGTCGTTCCATTCGGCAATGATTATTGATTAATATGTTTGGTGAGAATCATTTGCTGATCGATGTAGATTGTGTTTATAATTGTTTATAGACACTTGCCACTTCATCTGCAATCCTTTCCCAGTCATATTTATTCATATCATATTTAATATGTTCGAGAGGTGAATTGATAATGTTTTGGAGTTTTGAGGCTAATTCATCAACATTTCCACAGCGAAAATAACTATTGTCAGATAACCCTACTTCTTTATTTGCAGGAATATCACTTACTACAACTTTCACGCCATAGCTCATAGCTTCGAGTAAAGCAATAGGAAGACCTTCGTGTGAAGAAGGCAAGCAATAGCAGCGGCAGTTAGTAAGGAGTGAATGGAGTTTTCTCCCTTTGATGAATCCTGTTAATATTACGCCATTTTCCTTTGCTTGTTTTTTTAATGAAAGTGAATAAGAGTCTTCGAAATCAGTATCACCTGCAAGCACCAATTTGCAGTCTGCTGTGTCAATCTTGCTATAGGCTTCTACGAGATGGTGTAGATTTTTTTCTGGTACGAATCGACACATGCCAAGAATATATTTTCCTTTTTCGATACCAAGTTCTTGAAAGTATTCCGGGTAGTCGCAAATATCAGGTTCAGATACACCATTGTATATGAGATGCACCTTTTTTGTACGGTTATATTTGTGCGCAATTAGTCTTCTGATAACATCTGAAATAACAATTACATCATCTGCAAACATGCATCCTATCCGTTCACCAAGCTTTAATATAATTTTGGCAATTCTTCCCCATTTGTCACGGTCATAGTCAGGACCATGATGAGTAAATACGACTTTCATTCCTAACAGTTTTGCGTATGGGACAAGTAAAGCATTACCAATAGCATGAACATGAATGATATTAGCTTTCTGTCGTCTTGCTTCATTGATGGCACGATAAGTGTGAATTATTGCTTCAAAGGATTTTTTCTTGGGAGAAGGGATTGTTATGAGTTTTACTCCATTCCAATCTTTTAAATCATCATGTACATAATTAGACCTTCGAATTATCGTTATGTCAAATCCACGTTTTGCTATGCGAGGGAAAAGTTCTTCACAGTGTGTTTCAACTCCCCCCATTATATTAGGGATGCCACGGGTGCCTATTACTACTATTTTCATAAAGTATTTATTCTTGTTTTAAAAAATGGCTATAAAAAGCTATAAGTCTTGGATAATAGTTTTCAAGACTTAGATTTTCATGGGCAAATTCTAACGTTCCTGCACTTAATCTTTGATATGCTTCGGGAGTCAGAGAAAATATTTTTTTGATAGTTTCCTGTAAATTATCACTATTACCTGTTATGAATTGATATCCTGTTTTTCCATCAATGATTATTTCTGGTATGCCACCAATTTTTGCGCCAATAACGGGAGTGCCAACAGAATAAGCTTCAATGATAGTCATAGGGTTGTTTTCATACCATTCTGATGGTACGATAACAAAATATGCATTTTTTACTAAATCTATAAGCTCCAATCCACGTTTATAGCCAAGAAATTCAACATTATTCATGCTGTTGTTTGAGACAAACAACTTTAACTCTTTTTCTTTTGGGCCTGTACCAACAATTTTTAAATTACATTCGGGTAGTTCTTTGAATGCTTTAAGTAGTGTTTTTACTCCTTTTTCATAAGAAAGACGACCAAAGAACAGAAAATATTTATTTGTTGGTATTTGTTTGGATGTGGTAGCAATGGAGGTTGTAAAATTGTAAAGTGTGATATTATGTGTTTGTCTAACTTCAGGCATATATTTTTCTTGAATTTCTTTAGCAAATTTACTTACATACAAGAAACCGTCAATATATTTTGCAGGGTTAAAGAACCAATTACGGAAATATTGTTCAGCTGCCATTACTGCACTCATTGCCTTGCTTCCTTTGCAACATGTGTGGGTAAAACATTTATAAAAATATTTGCCTTTACAATCCTCACAAATTATTCCTTTTCCGTTACGAAAAGTATAAGCAGGACAAACGATACGATAATCATGTACTGTAAATAAAATGGGGATATTATATCTTTTTAAAACAGGAAAAATAGAAGGAGTTATCTGTCCCCATAATAAATGAATATGTGCGATATCAGGTTTTTCATCTTTAACTAGTTGCTCTATTTTTTGCGCTGCTTCAAAATGATAAAAGTAATTTATTACGTTTTTTACAGTTTTGAAGAATCCGGTTCTAGTTGCTTTGGATTCAGGAAAATATTTGCTATAGGGGGAAGGGTTATTCTCTTTCCATTTTAAACAGAAGTATACAACTTGATGTCCATGCTTTTCCAATAATTTACCTGTATTGAAACATACTGTTTCTGCGCCACCTTTATTAAAATTATATACGTCTATTAGAAGTATTTTCATTTATGTAGTATTTTTTGTTTTGATTATAGTAATTATTCTTGCTCTTTTTAGTACCACATTAAATTATGTGGCAGATAAAATGAATACAAAATAATAAATATATTATATGTTTTAAAGTCTAATTGTTTTGTACATCATTTACGTTAATGAAATGAAATCGATTGTAGCAAGTATATCTTCATTGAATACTTTATTCGTATCTTCTCAATATCTATCATTTTATGTTAAAACAAAAAATGATGGGATGTATAGTAAAGCTGTAGATTTATAAGATTCTTCTTTTGATATCTTGTTGCCATAATAAACGAAGTAGGATAGAAGTAAGATATCTAGTATGACAATTAAAATCAATATTTAGCATGTGATAATTTGTGCTTTATTCTGAATCTAATTTTACATTAATTAAAAAATACGACTTATAAGGTGATGTTGTATAATTATAGAAAAAGATAAACTTTTTTCCCTACTTCAAACAATATATTTTTAGTACGAATTATTGTTGAAGGATAGTTTAATATTAAATAAATATGTGTGGTTTTTATAATATCCTTGAAAAAAATAGTATCGCGTTTAATTATACATTATTCTAATTTGTTATTTATGAAAGAATGGAACGCTTCTCTATGAATTAATATAAATATTTTTAATTTGTATACGCTACGCTTTCGCTTATCCCAAGCTCAAAGGATAAACGAAATCCAAAACAATAATTGATAAATGTCCTGCAAAATTACAGATTAATCATAAAAAAACAAAACTTTCCGAAGAAAAAAGCATATGAAAGAGGTAATGTATCTTCTTCGGAAAGTAATGATTTTTACTCTTTCAGCTTAGGAAATAAAGTCTTTACCCCTTCCCGATAGATACGTTGTGCGTTTTCCGGTGTTGTGAACTCTTTAAATGCGCTCAGAATGATCTCGTAGCTGTCTACCTCATAATTATGGAGCCCTTTTTTATGTCCTCAAGATAGTTTTGCTTCATGTGACAGGTGGAACGGAATGCCTCTCTTCGGATATCAAGCTGTTCTAGTTCTTTTTTGAGGAACGCACCGAATTCCGGATGATCGGAAATAAATCTGTTCGATTTCATAATAAATTTGTTTTAGTTAATAAAATAGAAATGTTTGATTCCTGTACCTACATAGTGGGTACAGGTAATTTGGGTACAAAGGTATACCTTTGCAACAGTTTTTAAAACAATTTAAAATATAAATGCTATGAAAGCACATAAAACTACTCTTTCCGTACGGGAGCTGCAAAAGACCATAGGGCAGTGGAAAAGTCGGAAAATTACGGATTCCACCATTGCAAAGCTGTTGGAACTGATGTTGGGGATGACTGCCTACATGAACGAGGATGCGGTTTATCCCGTGGAGAATTTCTATGATATCAGCAAGGCGCTGAAGTTTAAGAACGCGCGGTATCTGGTGGAAGCGGTCAGGCTGAGCGGAGCGTTCGGCATCGTACCCGGCGACAATGTGTACGGGATGAGTTCGTTCTATTCCTACCTCTGGAAAGAGAAGGAAAAAACGGATGATTCTGCGGAAACTTTACCGGTAAAATTACCGCAGGGGGATATATATAATATATATACTATACAGGATAATAAGAATAATACATCCTCCGGAAGGATTTCTTCTGAGGAAAAAAGCCTGGAAGCCGCACGTAATTTCTTTCACCTCATCAACAAAAATCGGGTGGATAAGATGCGGATTTTAACTCCGCTCATCGACGGCTTCCAGCAGAAGGAGGGACTGGCACGCGAAGATGCCTGCGCCAACGTGGTGTACCTGGTGAATGAATTGCTGGTACCTTACTTCGCAAGCCAGGAACGCTTTATGAAATCCACCCATGTCGGGCGGCTGTGCTGGCTGAACAACCTGCTGAAATCCGCCGGCGGACTGCGGATGCTGAAAGATGCCGCGGATGCCGGAAGGCGGCAACGGGTACAGAACCTTGCCGACATGCGGGGCGAACAACGCAACAACCATCCGCTCTGCGAGTTTGAGTGGACGGATAAGGAAAGCGGCCTGCGCTTTTACGACGACCCGCTGGAAGGGATGGTGAACATACCGGACGATGCGCCGCCCCGGCCGGGGGCGAAAGCGGAGTGGAACGTGCTGAGCGGAGAATGGGGAGAGTTGTGAGTTTTGAATTATGAGTTATAAATTATAAATTTCGGAGGATGAAGCCGTTTTATTATTTGAGTGATTTTCCCGAGCGTAGAAGAGCGGGGAAGAATTATATAGCAGAGTGTCCCAAGTGCGGGAAAAAACATCTTGCCATTTCGTGCGATACGGGATTGTACTGCTGCTTTTATGCGGGGTGCGACTTTCACGGGAAGCTGAAGGACTTCTGGACAGAGCGCAGAAGCACGGGGTGGCAGGATACCGGAAGTCCGGCGGGAGCTTCGCCGGTGGCAAAGGGAAGTGCCGGGAAAGGAGAGACGGGCGGTATGGCATCGGTAGGCGGAGGGAACGCCGCATTTGAGGTATCGATGCTTCCCGAAGACTACAAACGGCTGTCGCCTGAGGTAATCGCCAAAATCAAGCCGCTGACCGATGACCCGGAGACCACCGATACCGGACAGCTTGCCGCCCGCCGTTATCTTACTGATATGGGAATCTCGTTGAAAACAGCCATCGACGCACGTATCGGCTGCCTGGTGCACCGCTGCTTCGGAGGCAAGGACAGCAAGGACGGAAAGGATAAAAAGAATGCTGCGGGGATGATGTATCAGTGCATCGCCTATGTGAACTATATCAACGGGCAGCCCGTCAACGTGAAGTACCGCTCGTGCGACGCCACCGCTTCCGGCTATACCAAATGCTGGAGCCAGGATTCGCCCACTACGCCTTGCCCGCCTTACAATATCGACTGTATCAACCCGCTGCTGATTGCCGAAGAGAGTATTCCGCGCCTGATTGTCACCGAAGGGGAAAGGGATGTGCTGACTTTGCGCGAGGCGGGCTACCCGTATGTCATCAGCGTACCCAACGGCGCGGCAAGCGACCTTTCCAAAGGTTTCGAGGCTTTCCGCCCCTGGCTGGACCGGGTGCAGGAGCTGGTGATTTGTGGCGACAGCGACCTGCCCGGAAGGACGCTTGTGAAGCATCTTGCCGACTATTTCGGTACGCGATGCCTGTTCACCGTCCTGCCCGGCGGCTGCAAGGACATATCCGACGTGCTTGTGGCGTACGGCGCCGATGTGGTGCGCGAGATTATCGGCTCGGCATGCCCGCACCGTACGTCGGACATCATCACCGTGAGCGAACGTGCGGATGAGATTATGAATGTGCTGAATGGCAATTACGACCACGGTTACGATGTGGGCTACGGTCCGCTTACCGACCGGGTGTTTCATCCCACCGACCAGGGCGGACTGATAATTGCCACCGGAAAGCCCAACAGCGGCAAGACAGATTTTCTGAACGACCTGACCTGCCGCCTCATGGCCAAGACGGGACGTAACGTGTGCTACCTCTCCTTTGAGGTTCCCGACAAGAACAAGCACATGGCAAATCTTATCCGCCTGATGCTGGGCAAGGTGAACACGGCGGCATATACCCGCGAACAGTTGCAGCCTATCGTCTCTTTTATGGACAGACACATGGTGCACCTGGACCTGCACGAGGTTTCGCCCACGCCCGCCAATATCATAGAGCGCGCGGAGCGGGTGAAACGCACCATGCCGCTGAAGTATCTCATTATCGACCCATATCTCTTTATGGAAATGGAAACCGGACGCTACAACACGGAGACACAGGCCATCAAGGGTATGCTGACGCAGATGCAGGCGTGGGGGCGTAACAACGGTGTCTGGGTGATTATCGTGGCGCATCCCCGCAGCCTGAAAAAGCTGAACGGGAAGAACGAGCTGGAGGAGATAGACATGTATACCATTTCGGGCAGCGCCAACTGGGCGAACCTTGCTGATTTCATCTTTTCCATAAGCCGCATCGAGGAACCGGACAGGCGCTATACCCGGCTCGATATGCTGAAAGTGCGCGATCAGGATTTGTGCCGGACGGGAAGCGTGCTGTTTGTGAGGCAGCCGTGCGGGCGGTATGACGAACGGGAGTCGGAGGAACAGATAATGACCGAGATGCGGGGGAAGGTTCTGGATAAGGACAGGCTGCCGTGGATGGGGCTGGTAACCCCGTGAGTTTGCTCCTGAAAGACCGGGTGTTTGCTCCCGGAATGCCTTGTGTTTCAGGCTGGAATGCCCGGAGTTTCAGATGCAAACTCCGGGCATTCGGCTTTTAAACGCCTGGCTTTTCGGGGGCTATGGTTCTCCCAATGCTTCTACGATGACGTGCACCTGAATCGGAGTGTAGCACTTGGCATTGGGAAGCATGCCGGTGGCGGCAAGCTGTTCCAGGAGTCCGGGTTTGAAGGCTATCCAGCGGTTGAGCTTGCGGACGGCTGCCTTGGGCGTGATGTTGGGACTGTATAAGATTGCCAGCTCGCTTTTGCTGTAGCTGCGGCGGATGAAAGAGGATTTTTCCATGTTTTTTTATTACTTGTTTTTATGATGTAAAGTTAGTGAATATTAGTGGTTTGCGAAAGAAAAAAGGAGCGTTTATCGCGTCGTAAGGTGTCATAAGTTGCAGAAAAACGCTTTATGGTGTGCAATGATGTGCGAAGGAGCGGAAAGGGGCGGAAGCGGGTGGGGAAGGTGCTATCTTTGTATCGCCGGTCAGAAGAAAGGGCCCCTTCGGATTGAGCGATGAATGATTTACAATTAACAATTAAAACTTAAGAATTATGGCAACAGCATTGGTGGTACGCGCACAGCGCTACAAGAAAATTGGCGACAAGACGTCTCCGTTGGTTTATATCCTGAAAAGAAAACCGCGCGACGCGAAGATGTATGATTTGAAACGCATCTCGGAAGAAATAGAGGCTTTGGGAGGTATGTCGGCAGAGGATGTGCTGCACGTGGGCAAGGCGATTGTGAGAAACATGCGCGAGAAGCTGACCGACGGCAACAGTGTCCGTCTGGATGATTTCGGAATTTTCCGCACTTCGTTTCACTGCATAGCAACGGAAAATCCCAAGGATTGTACGGTGAAGAATATTGACAAGGTGCGGATTAATTTCAAGGTCGCCACTACGCTCAGACTGGTGAACGACTCGGTTGCCACCACGAAGGGCGCACCCAACAATATCAATTTCGAGCTGGTGTCCGACGACAACAAGACATCGGGCGGTAGCGGCAACGGCGGCGGAAATGCCGGCGGTGAGGAAGAGAATCCGTTGGGATAAGGATAAGGTATTTTGAATGATGAATTTTAAATTTTTAAATTGAAAAAAAGAAGTATGGGAAAAAGTAAAGGTTTTTGGGATACGATTTTGAAAGTGGTAATTGCAGTGGCTTCGGCTGTGCTGGGTGTGTTTGGTGCGAATGCGATGACATTTTAGGAGATGAGAGCGATTGACCTGATAGTAATCCATTGTAGCTCCACGCGCGAGAACTATGCGTTGACCGAACAGGCGCTGGAGGCTTCTCACAGGCTTATAGGGTTCGACGGAACGGGGTATCATTTCTATGTGCGGCGTGACGGAAGAGTCCTGGCTACCCGTCCGGTAAGCAAAGTGGGGGCGCATGCGCGGGGCTACAATGCTCACTCGATAGGCATCTGTTATGAAGGTGGGCTGGACCGTTACGGAAATCCGAAAGACACGAGGACAGAGTGGCAGCGACATTCGCTGAGTGTGCTGGTGGGAAAGTTATTACAGGAATATCCCGGTACATGTGTAGTGGGGCACAGGGACCTCAGTCCCGACCTGAACGGAAACGGGGAAGTGGAACCCATGGAGTGGACCAAGCAATGTCCCTGCTTTGATGTAGGGAAGGAATTCTGATAGCGGGATGCTGAAAAGGCTGTAGGGTGATAGTAAAATCATCGTACAGCCTTTTCTTCTTGTTGCCTCCTCTTCTGTATCCCTTTTGCCTTCAGTGTCTCTTTCGTCTTTTGTATTTCTTTTGTCTTCTGTATCTCTTTTGTCTTTTTGTTCTTTTGTCCTTCTATTCCTCCCCCCCCCCTTTTCTCAACAAATCCTATAGGCACATCCACATGCGCGCACCCCAACATATCCAGCCGCACAGCAACTTTACTTTTCCCGTTCACAGTGATAAGCTCTCCTTCGAGTCCGGCAAGCGGCCCTTTTATTACTTTCACGGCATCGCCGGGAGCCAGCGGGGCGCTGCACATTTCCACCGCTTCGGGGCTGTAGTCGAGCATGAAGCGGAACCGATCCATCTGTTCGTCGGGGATAACGGCAGGGGTACTTTCGCCGCGCAGTACCATATAGCGGCTGACCGCCTGCAGGCTCAGGGGGAGCGGCCGTTCTTGCGGAGTGACATGTACAAATATCATCATGGGAATCACAAGACGGTCTACCCGTTTGCGGCGGTCGCTCCACTGGCGGATCTCGCTCTGGACGGGCAGGTAGCACTCGATGCCCATAGCGGCAAGCCGTTGCGCAGTCTTTTTCTCAAGGCACGACTGTACATAGGCCACAAGCCATTGGCGGGGTGCTGTATTGGTTTTTGTTTCTATGTGATTCGTATGCTGCATTGTTTTTTACGTTCGGTCGGTTTAAAAAGTATGCCGGGCAGCAGCGCTCTGCTGCCACAGCATACAAGCAAACAAACAAAAAATAAGCCCGGAAACAAGGACAGCATTGCATGTAGAAGTTCCCCAGGCTTATGGGGTGAATATCTTATTTCGAATCGGAAGTATCGCCATAACCGTACCCGTAGCCATAGCCGTATTTCTTGCCGTAGCCGTAGTACCTGCCATACTTGCCGTAGCCGTAATAGTAGCCGTACTTCTTCTTTTTCATGTCCAGGCCGTTGATAACGGTGCACAGACCGGGCAAACGCTTGTTGGCGTACAGCTCGTTGATGAGCTGGTAGTCGTTCTTATGCGTATAGTCGGCACGGCATACGTAAACGCTGATGTCGGCAACGCGTGCTATGAGCTGCGTGTCGGTGACCATGCCGATAGGGGCGGTGTCGAGCACGACATAGTCGTAGTCTTTTTTCAACAGTTCGATGGCATCGTCCAGGGATTTGCGTGCCAACAGTTCCGTGGGGTTGGGCGGGATAGTTCCGCCGGGCAGGATGTGGAGGTTGGCAGACAGGTCCGAAGACTGTATCATGCTTCGCAGGTCTGTACTTTGCGGAGCAACCAGATATTGGGTGATACCGCGTTCCTTGTGCGAAATATGGAATACTTTGTTCAATCCCGGCTTGCGGATATCAAGTCCCACAATGACTACTTTCTTACCCAATAGCGCCAAGCTGACAGCGAGGTTGGAGGCGATGAAAGTCTTTCCTTCGCCACTTGTGGTGGAGGTGACGAGAATTACTTTCTTGTCAGGGTCGCCCAACATGAAAAGCAGGTTGGTGCGCAGGCTGCGGAAAGTCTCTGCCATGATGTCGTTGTCGTTTTCGCGGACGGCGATGGCGTACTTTTCATCGGAGTCGTTCAAGGGAACATCGCCGATAACAGGAACACGCGTAAGTCTTTCGACATCAGAATGTCCTTCGATGCGGTAGCTGAGCAGGCTCAGTATATAGATGATGGCAACCGGAATGCCGAAACCGAGTACCAGGGCTGCCAGGTAAATTATCTTTTTATTGGGCGATATGGGTACATCATCCGCCAATGCGTCATCTATGATTTTAGCGTTGTTGGCGGTGGCGGCAAGTGCGATATTGTTTTCTTCGCGTTTCTGCAACAGCATCAGGTAAAGCCCCGCCTTGATTTCCTGCTGGCGCTGGATGCTGACAAAGCGGCGTTCCTGTGCAGGAGCATTGCTGATTTGACCGGCATATTTGCCTGCCTGGCGGTCAAGGTCGGCTTTAGTGATGAGCAATCCCTTGTATACGCTGTTGATGGTAGTCAGAAGGCTGGCATGCATATCGTCGATGTTGCTGTCGAGCCGGCGGACTACAGGGTTGGAGTCGGAAGAAGCGCGGCGCAGACGGTTGCGTTCCAGAATCAGTGCATTGTATTGGGATATTAAAGATGTGAGCGCTTCGTCATCTAAGCCTACATTGACCGGCAATGTAGTATTGGCATTCTCCGGTTTGTTAAGATAATCGGACAGATATTTTATCAGGTTCAATTGTGTGCCGTTTTCCACGCATAGCTTTTCGTATCCGGATTTTTCAGCAATGGCAAGTTTGGCATCACTGCTAAGGTCGGTCAGCCCGGATTCGCGTTTAAAACTTTCCAACTCCTGTTCGGTAGTTCCTAATTCCTGATTGATAATGGCGATACGTTCATCGATAAAGCGGGCGGTATTTTGAGCCACTTCATTCTTGTCGTCATTGGCATCGCGGTTGTATATCTCTACCAGTTTATTGATAAAGTCTTCGCCGCGTTTTTTATTCGTATTGCTTATTGATATGGTAGCTACAGAGGTGGTTTTGCTGGTAGGTTCAATGGCAAGTGCCTGGCGGTAGCTTTTTGCTACGGCAAGCGGATGTTGGATTGTGATTTCGAGCTTTCCGTCCTCTGTAATGGGGGCTTGTGAATTGGGCATAAAAGTTATAGTGCCTTTTTCACCGGACAATACTGCCGGCAATTCGGTAAAACTTTTACTGAAAGTCTTTTCCTCGTCGCTTCCCTTGCCGGTAGTTACATTAACTTCTATCTGTCCGTTTTTCTGATAACCTACAGTGAGCAACATGGGTGCATCGAGCAGTTCGGCATCTTTGGGAGAATAATGGACAAGTATAGGCGATACGCCGTAAAGGTCTACGGTTTTGAAGCCTTTGGAAGCCGTGTAGTCAATATAGAGTCCCAGTTCATTAACCACATCCTTTATCAAGGACTTGCTTTGAAGGATTTCTATTTCGTTGTCGATGTTTTTTGACGAATTGAGCAGTCCGAGGTCTTCGAGTCCTGAAAATTCGTTTCCTAACATGCCGCCTTTCTTCTCATCCTTGATAATGATAGATGCATTGATGTTGTAAGCAGGGGTGCTTTGTTTCAGGTAAATCCATGCACATGCCATACAGACAATGACGGATGCAACGAACCAGGGCCAGCGGATGATGTACTTGAAAAGGCTGGCTTTGAAATCTATCTGTTCCTCTTTGTCTTCGAATATGTCGTCGTAAAGTTCTTCTTTCATAAAATCTTGAATAAACTATAATGATGATGCTTTCCGGTTGTTGTTATTTGATGATTGTAGTAATTAAACTTGCCAATGAAACGAGCGTTCCTACTACGCTGATCCATATGGTGGTGCTATTACTGATGCCGGAGTTCTTGGAAACCGTTTTATTAGGAGTGACATAAAGTATGTCATTCTGCTGCAAATAGTAATAGGGCGAATTGATGATATCACTGTCATTCAGGTTTAAGGTAATGATTTCGCGCTTTCCCTGATTGTCTTCCCGAATCAGTTTTACTTTATCGCGGATACCATATACGGTCATATCTCCTGCCATGGCAAGTGCCTCGAATATGTTTACCTTTTCATTGGAGATGGTAAATGTGCCGGGATGGGCAACTTCACCGATAACGGAGATTTTATAGTTGACCATGCGTACGGTGACAATGGGTACTTCGCGGAATTGAGGTTGGAGTTTGTCTTTTATCAGTTGTTCCGCTTCGCTTTTTGTCAGACCGCCTATATGGATATTGCCGATGATAGGGAAGTCTATGTTACCTTTATTGTCTACCAGATACTGTTGCAGTACAGGCTGGTTTGTCAGGTAGTTGTTCTCTTGGCTTAACGGACTTGTCACCGTTAAATTGAACGGTATGGCCAGTTCCGGTTCTTCGGGGCAACTCACTACGATAGTAAGCAGGTCTTTCGGCATGATGCGTGCATCATACAACGGCATATCAGCCGTGCCAGTATTTCCGGCGGCAGCTTCTTGCAGTGCATCCTGAAGATAAGGAACTTTTTTATAGCTTTGACACCCTGCCAGCAATAGCGGCAACAACAATAAAATAATCAGACTTTTTCTTTTTCTCATGTGTTTTGATTTTTAACTCTCAGCTTTCAACTCGTTTTAGTAAGCTTCTTTTTCTCCTCTTACCGCATTCTTCACGGTTTTGTAGATAATGTATAGGTCGAGCATGAATGTCCAGTGTTCCAGATACCAGATGTCGCGCTCTACGCGTCCTTCCATCTGCCAGAGTTCCTTGGTCTCTCCGCGGAAGCCGGTGACTTGCGCCCAACCGGTGATGCCGGGTTTGACAAGGTGGCGTACCATATACTTATCAATCAGCTTGGAGTATTCTTCGGTATGTTTCAGCATGTGCGGGCGTGGACCTACTACGGACATGTCGCCCAACAGAACGTTGATGAACTGCGGCAGTTCGTCGATGCTTGTTTTGCGCATGAAATTGCCCAGACGGGTTTTGCGCGGGTCGTTTAAAGTAGCCTGCACCTTATCGCTGTCCTTGTTGACACGCATGGAACGGAACTTATAGCACCAGAATTCCTTGTTCTCCTCACCACTGCGCTTCTGCTTGAAGAAGATAGGTCCGGGCGAGGTTATCTTGATAGCCAGTCCTATTATAATGAAGATGATAGGGAAGATTGTGCATAGGAACAGCAATGAGAATACAATGTCGAACAGGCGTTTTGCCAACCGGTTTTCGGGTTGCGCCAACGGTTCCTGACGAATGTCCAGTACGGGTACGTTTCCTATCAGTTCAAGGTGCATGCGCCGTTTCAGGTAGTTGCGTACGTTGGGCACGCTGTAAAAATGAATCAGGTTGTTTTCGCAGTAGCTGATGATAGGCAGAATCTCCTTGCTATGCGAGGACGTAAGACCGCAGTACAACTGTTCGGCCTTACTTTTCTTAAGATAAGGGATTACTTCTTGGGGAGTGCCCAGATAGCGGCATTCTTTCGGATAGTTGTCGGAAGGATGCTCGGCAAAATAGCCTACTACCTTGAAGCCGGAAGTAGGGTCGGCGGTCATTTCTTCGTAGAGTTCGACCATATTGGAACCGTCGCCCACAAGCGCGACAGTACGACGGTTGCCACCCTTGCGGCGGTATATCTTGACGAAATGCCTGAATATGAGTCTGTATAATACAAGCAGTACAAGGAATGTCGTATAGAATATAATGAGGAAGCGTGTGGACAAGCTGCCGAAATGCACCAGCGTGATAAGGCTGATGAATACTACCGCATGGCAGAATGTATTGCGTACGGCACGCATTACGATGTGATCCGCACGTACGATGCGGCGGTGAAGTACGACTCCTTTGGAATAGTTACATAAGAGATAGACCAAATTCAACAATACCAACAATTGCGGCAGTGAATCGGAGAGAAGGATACGCTGGGTATCTGTGTCCAATGCATAGTACAAGGTTATAAAGAGTGCATTGAGAATGCATAAATCACCTGTGATGATGATACTCTTGATAATTTTGTTGAAACGCAAAATTTGTTTCATAATCTTCGTAATGTCTTGTCAATCATTGAATTTTTGTAAATAAAATAATTGATTTTCCTGTTTTATTTGTTATGATTAATTATGGGTTCTCTTACTTACAAGGTAAGAGATGACCTATTCCCTTACTTACAAGGTAAGAGAACCATTATTCCGATTGCAAAGGTATGAAAAATATTATCATTACAAGCAAAAAAATATTTATTTTTTAAACTCAAATACCTATCATAACTACTCATAAAAAGGCATAAAACATATTTTTAAAGTATTAAATATTTACATGTTTGATTAGAAAGGTTTGTTTTGTTTAATAAAGTTTCAAAAATGACATTTCGCTTCCACGCCTTTGTGGAAGCATAAGGGATACAATGGGAAAAGCGCTTTTCATGTTATTATAAAAAGCTTTTTTACAGTATTTTATTCATTCTCTTACCTTGTAAGTAAGAGAATGAACTATCTATGAAACAATTTTATATAGCAGGTAATATTAATTTACATGTTGTTTTTATTCTATTTCCCTCTTTTTCCCTTTTTCTTTTTGGCATGAATGGTGGAAATAACCTTCCGGTTGGCTTTACTCATTGCATTATTGTTAAAAGATGCGAGGTATACGTGTGTCACCTTTTCGGAACTGTGCCCCAGACCTTCGCTTATCATGGCAATGGCTACTCCTTCTTCTTTGGCGGTGGTGGCCCAACTGTGGCGTGCCACGTAGGAGGTGAGCGGCACACTCAGACGCAGCATCTTGGATAGCCGGTGCAGGTGCTGGTTGTAAAGGCGCAGGGCGCTTTTGTACTGCCGGTAGCCTTCCGGACCGACCAACGAGAGTATGGGCAGAAGGTAGGGAGAGGGGGAATGCTTGTCGGCATAGCGTCGCAGAATCTCGGCGGCGTATGGTTCGAGGTAGACCGATAGCTGCTGGCGGGTCTTGCGGCGGTAGTAGTAAATGGTGTTGTGCTTCATGTCCGTTTTGCGGAGATGAACCAGATCGACAAACGGAATGCCTCTCAGGTAAAAGCTGAGTAGGAATAAATCGCGGCTGAAACGCAGGTTGGGGGATTGCTCCAGGTTTAGTTGCGAGAGGCGGCGTATAAGGGCGGGGGAGATGGCCCGCTTGGCGGTAGGCTCGTAGCCGGTGAAAACGAAGCGGAACAGCTCGTCGGCAGGTATCGTATCGGGAATGCCTTGCTGGTATGCCTGGTTGAATATGGAACGCAACATGCGCATATAGGCGGAGATGGTGTTGTGGCGCCGGCCTTTCTGTAACAGGCTTTCTTCGTATCGTTTTATCATTCCCGCCGTCACTTCCTTGAAGGTAAGGGGGATGTCGCCGGTGAAATTCCGGAAACTGTTGATGGCGCCGGAGTATAGGTTGGCTGTGCCGTAGCGGCCGGCGCTTCTGGCTTCTTCGATTGCGCTTTGCGCAAAAGTGTATATGGTAGTCATAATCTGAATTTTAAGTTGGATAATGAGCTTGATAACAAGCTATCTCAAAAAAAGATTTGAGATAAGACGGGTTTAAGAGCCTGTTTAAATTTTGTTCAGCTTCTTTGGGAAGTTCTTCTTGAAGAAATTTTAAAAGGACTCCGTATATAGAAAGGGTAAATTTCTATATGGATTCAGATTATGACCGGTCCGGGCATTCCCGTAAAAATCAGAGTATGCCCGAACGTACCCGGCTTAAGGTTTCGGGAGTCATCAGCAGATAGGAGGCGATGTGAGACAGAGGGGCGCGCTTGATGACTTCCGGCTGCTGCTCCATCAGCTGGCTGTAGCGTTCGCGTGCTGTCTCGAACCGCCAGGAATCGGCTTTGATTTGTGAAACAATAAGGGAATATTCGAGTATCTTGCGATAGAACATATTGATTTCCCACGATATTTCGGTAAGAAGCATCAGTTTGTCATAAGGCAGCAGGTAGACCACGCTGTCTTCGAGCGCTTCAATCATGAGGTGGGTGGGCTCTTTCTTCAGCGTGCTTTCAATGCAGATGACGATGCATCCTTCATAAGAGAAATGTTCGGTGACGTCTTTCCCGTTTTTGTAATAGAACTGGCGCAGCATGCCTTTGCCGACGAGTACGATATTATGGCTTACCTGTCCCTCTTTCAGTAGAAGTTCGCCTTTTTCCACTTCTTTGCGGACCAGGATTTCTTCCAATTGCCGTCTGCCTTCGGGCGCCATGCCGGGATAGCGGGAGTTGACGGTTGCATTCACTGTTTCTTTGAGTAATGTGTCCATAACGGTTATGCAGGTTTGGGTGTCATTTAGCGTGGCAAAGGTAGCAAAAAATATTTGATATGTGTCAAGTTGTTCTCCCTTTCCTTTCCGTATCTTTGCGCGATTTTTATCATAGCGCTTCTACAACAATGATACAGCAGGAGAATCTGAAGAAACGGCTTGCCAGACTGGCGGCTCCCATTTTCATAGAGACATTATTAATTATGATGCTTGGCGCGGTGGATACCGTTATGCTGAGCCGCCATTCGGACAACAGTGTGGCTGCCGTAGGGGTGGTCAATCAGATTATCATGCTGACTTTCCTGGTGTTTGAGGTGATTAATCTCGGTACTTCCGTGCTGTGTTCGCAGTATCTCGGCGCACGGCTGCATAAACAGGTGGTGCAGGTGGTGGGAGTATCCATTCTGGTGAACTTCGTGGTGGGTGTAGGTATCAGCATGCTGTTGTTCGGGTGTGCGGAGCCTATTCTGCGGCTGATGGGGCTGGGGCCCGAACTGATGCAGGACGGCATGGATTATATGCGTATTGTAGGGGCGTTCGCCTTTTTCCAGGCATTGTCGCTTACTCTTTCCGCTTCGTTGCGCAGCGCCAACAAGGCGGTGTATCCGATGCTGGTGACGGTGGTGGTGAATGTGCTGAATATAATAGGCAACTATTCCTTGATTTTCGGGCGTTTCGGCTTTCCGGAATTGGGAGTGGAGGGGGCGGCCATCTCTACGGCTTTCAGTAGAGGGGTGTCCATGGTGATCCTGTTTGTAATTTTGTTCCGCAAGCATATTCACCGTTTCCCGCCGGCTTACTTCCGTCCGTTCCCTTGGGTGGAGTTGAAGAATCTGATGAAGGTGGGGCTGCCTTCTGCCGGCGAGCAGCTTTCTTACAGTTCGTCGCAGGTGGTGATTACTTATTTCATCAATATGCTGGGAGTGGAAGCGCTTGCCACGCGTACTTATTGTGTCAATATCATCATGTTTGCTTATCTGTTCAGCATTTCCATGGCACAGGGCGGGGCGATATGCATCGGGCATCTGATAGGGGAGAAGAAACCGCGGGCGGCTTTCCTGATGGGGAAATATGTAATGAAGAAGTCGGTGATGATAACCGTGATTCTGTCTTGTATTCTTGCTCTTTTCGGGCATGTTATTTTCGGCTGGCTGACGTCCAATGCCGAGATTATAAAGATGGGGGTTACCATTCTGGTTATTGATATTGTGCTGGAGATAGGGCGTCCTGTCAATATCTTCGCGACGAATGCGTTGCGTGCGGCAGGCGATGTGAATTATCCGTTCTATGTAGGGCTGGTGGTGATGTGGAGTGTGGCCGTAGGGCTTGGCTATCTGTTCGGCATTCCGTTGGGTTGGGGCATTTGCGGCATGTGGGTAGCGTTTTTGCTGGACGAGAATATTCGCGGGGCTATTTTTGTGCGTCGTTGGTACAGCATGAAATGGGCGAGCAAGAGTTTTATAAGATAATGCTTAGGGAGGAAAGGCCGGTTTTCTTTATGGGAAGTAAATGGGGTGTGTACCGGTAAAGATAGGGAAACTGAACGGGGATACTCTAAAAGGTGTCTGAGAAAATACTTTTTGAAGAAAAATTAAACAGCGTATTGTGTTTTGAGTGTTAGCGTGTTATCTCTTTTCTTGCAAAAATACTGAAAAAAATATGCGGGAAAGATTTGCATAGTCCAAAAGTTTGCCATACATTTGCACCGCATTTGAGAACAAATGTTGGTTACTAAGGAAGTTTGGGTGAGTGGCTGAAACCACCAGTTTGCTAAACTGACGTACGGGTAACCGTACCGGGGGTTCGAATCCCGGTAGAGCAACTGACTCTTAATCAGTGGGTCCAGGGTTCGAATCCCTGAGGGTGTACAAGGCACAGTTATAAAGACTCTAGGATTTATTTTTCTGGAGTCTTTTGTTTTTTGTAGATTACAAGTATTGTTGTGCTGATTTAGTTTGCTATTTGCAGAACTTGATTTTAGAATAATATCATTTTATAATAAAGAAATAAAGAAGAACTATTAGTGATTATTGTCATAGGCAATAGAATGGGTTGTACTGTTTCGCTGATTGGTTGTTTTTAATAGTTTTGTTATTAATAAATTTAGAGTATGTCTAATCAAGAGTCAAATAGTAAACGAATAGCTAAAAATACGCTATTACTCTATTTTAGAATGATTCTTATCATGGTGGTTTCTTTATATACCAGTAGAGTTATTCTGAATGAATTAGGAGTAGAAGATTTTGGTATTTATAATTTGGTGGCTGGTGTAGTCGTATTATTTTCTTTTTTAAGTAATGCCATGGTTACCGCTACGCAGCGGTATTTGAGCGTAGCCATCGGAAAAGGAGATGAAAAATATATCCAGTCTATTTTTTCTACTTCACTTTTGTCTCACCTTTTTTTAATTCTGTTGATAATTATTGTGGCAGAGACAGTAGGATTGTGGTTTGTAAATGCTAAGTTGGAAATTCCTGTGGATAGAATGTATGCTACCAATGTAATTTATCAGTTAGCGATTGCTACAACCTGCGTGAATATTATTCGTATTCCTTATAATGCTAGTATTATAGCTAATGAGCGGATGTCTTTCTTTGCCTATATCAGTATTGTTGAAACTTTTTTGAAGCTGTTTATAGTTTGGGCTTTGGTAATTGTGTCGGGCGATAAGTTAATTATCTATTCTTTGCTATTATTATTTGTAACTATTGCCATAAATATTGCTTATTGGTATTATTGTCATAAAAACTTGATTGCTAATAGGTTTATTTTGAAATCAGATAAAAAGTTACTCGTGGAGTTAACAAGTTTCTCCGGTTGGAATTTATTTGGAGGTTTGGCTGATGTTGGTTATAAGCAGGGGACTAATATTATTCTCAACTTGTTTTTTGGAGTAACCGTTAATGCAGCATTAGGCATTACTAATCAAATACGGAATGCTATTTTTTCTTTTGTTGGTAATCTACAATTAGCTGCTAATCCACAAATCGTGAAATCGTATGCGACTGGAGAGTATCATTATTTTACAATTTTAGTACATCGTATTTCTAAATACTCTTATTTTCTTATGTTGCTCTTGACATTTCCTATTATTTTCAATATAGACTTAATTTTAAAAATTTGGCTAAAAAAAACGCCTGAATATACAGCAACTTTTGCTGTTCTTACACTTGTTTTTTGTCTTATTGATTCATTGACAGGACCACTTTGGGTAGCAATGCAGGCTGGTGGAAAGATTCAAAGATTTCAAATTATAACCAGTATTTGTTTATTGCTCAATCTGCCTATCAGCTATATGTTTTTAGTATGGGGATATAGCCCGTATTCAGTATTGGTGATACAAATAATTATCACTGTTGTTACATTAGGTGTACGCCTTTTGTTTGTTAAATATTATTTGCAATTTTCTATTTGTAGCTATTTAAGCGAAGTACTTTTACCCGTCATATTGGTAACGCTGTTTTCTATTCCTGTTCCATTATATATTTGTTTTGAAAGCGATGGATATACTAGATTATTTTTGACCGTTTTGTTTATGCCAATTATGGTTTTTATTACTTATTTATGTGGAACTTGCAGGAGTGAAAAAAATATAATTAAACAATTGATATGTAATAAGATATTGAAGAAATAAATCATTAAAGAATATATTCATTTTTTACTATATAGTTTATGAAAATTCTTTTTTATTGTAATGAATATCCTCCATACCCAACTGGAGGAATTGGAAGTGTTACAAAAATTGTAGCAGAAGAACTTGTAAAGCGAGGACATGAGATCTTTGTTGTTGGATATTATCCCTATAATAAAACGGTGCCTCAATACTCATGCATAAATGGTGTAAAAATATATAGGCTGAATTTAGGTTTAAGAGATACTAAACTTAAGTTGAAATTATTTTTTTTATTGCTAAAAATCGGTCTTAATCATTCAATTGTTCAAAAAGAATTATCATATACAGAACAGTTTATAGAATCGCTTATAGAGAAAGAGCATATAGATATTTTAGAGTTAACTGACTATTATGATTTTAATGCATGTACAAGGCATAAATTATATTTTAGGAAGTTTTCAGTGCCAACGATTTTAAAAATACATGGGAGTGTCTCTTTTTTAAATGGACTTGCTAAAAAGAGTAAAGATATTTACTATGTGAATGATGAACGCCATTTTTCAAGGTGTCAGCATCTGACAGCTGTAAGTCAATATGCACTTTCTTGTTTTTTTGATAAATATAATACTGATAACTTTGAGACAAAAAATGTAATTTATAATCCATTAGAATGTAATTTTTTTAAGGAACAACCTCTGTCAAAGAGTAAGGATATATTGTTTATTGGTAAATTAGTAGAAACAAAAGGTTGTTATAATTTACTAAGAGCTTTTAATGCTGTGTATAAGAAACATCCAGATTGGAATTTGCGGTTAATAGGAGGTGGAGATATTAATGAAGCAAAAAAGTATTTGACATTAGAAGCAGAACGTAATGTAATTTTTTTAGGATATTGCGATAGAGAAACTGTACAACAAGCTATTGATGATTGTGCATTTGCTTGTATTCCATCTTATTTTGAGACATTTGGAATGGTTGCAACAGAAATCATGAGTCGAAGTAGAGCGTTAATTTTTACTAATACAACTTCTGGGCCAGAGATAATAGAAACTAATAAAACAGGTTTATTAGTTACCCCTACAGATATAGAGGAAATTGAAAATTCTATTAATCTGTTGATAGAAGATAAGGATTTTAGAAATTTAATATCAAAAAATGCTTATGAATCTTGCTTTTCCAGATTGCAAGTCTCAACTATTATTGATAAAATAGAGTCTCAATATAAAATGATCAAACGATTATAAGTAGTATGCATAAATTAATGTTGTTTATAAAAAAACTATATTATACTAGTTCTTCATATAGATATGTTAAATATCTAAAAAAGGGGGGGGTAAACATAGGTATAGGATGTCTTTTTAGAGCTCCTAGAAGTACAATAATTGATATGACAAGACCTTATTTAATTTCAATAGGCAATAATGTAGATATGAATGTAAATTTTCAAATATACACTCATGATTGGGGTGCTCATGTTTTTATAGGTAAATACAATCAATTAGTTAATTCTTCTGGAAAAGTAACGATTGGAAATAATATTTATTTTGGTGCAAATTGTATTGTATTGAAAGGAGTTACTATTGGAGACAATTGTATTATTGGAGCTGGTAGTATTGTTTCGAAGTCTATTCCGGCTAATAGTGTTGCAGTAGGAAACCCATGTCGGGTGGTTTGTTCATTAGAAGAATATTATAAGAAACGGTTAAATAAGGCTCCTTTGGAAGCTGCTGAATTAGTCAACACTTTTTATGAAAAGAAAGGTCGTTATCCCTTGCCTAATGAATTGACAGAAGAAAAAATTTATTACCAATTGGATAGTACTTTCTCGGAAAAATTTGATTCATTCGATAATTTTATTGGTTGGTGTAAACAACAAAAATAGCTTTATCATCTCAAATTAATAGGATTCATGATTACTACAGATTTCACATATATATTTTTAAATCTATTAATGTTAGCTACATTTATAATAGTTGGCTATTGTATACAGCACGATTCTCAAAAGAGATATTGGACATTTGGCATTTGGTGTATTGTGTCTTTTACATTAATATTAGGTTTAAGATATGGAAGAGGTAATGATTATATGCATTATATTGATGTCTATAAATATAATCTTGAAAGTAATGAGATCCTATTTACATTTATAAATGCTATTTTAAAAAGTATTGGAGTTGGAGAACATTACTTTTTTATGTACTATAATTTTTTATTTATAGTAGGTGGGATGTCATTGCTTAAGTTGTTTAGAAAAAATGCTCAATTCTTATTGCCTTTATTTCTTATTGCCTTTATCTTTTTTGCTGAATTTATGATTAGGCAAGCATTGGGCTTTGCCTTTGTTTTCTTATTTTTAAAGACATTAATTAAAATAGAGCATACAAAGCAAGATTTATTTTTATTATGTATATATAGTTTATGCACTTTGTTTATTCATTCGGCAAATATAATTTATATCTTTTTATTTGTTATATTATACGTTTTTATAAAGAAGCCTTTTAGTCCAAATATTACTATACCGGCTTTTCTTTTTTCTACTTATATATTTTCATCAGTTATAGATTATTCATTTTTAACTTCATATCTTTCACTTCTTGGTGGTATGGATAATAAGATTGGAGAGTATGCTTCTGATTCTGCTACCTGGCTATCTGCAGATAATAGTCAAACTCTATTTCTTCGAAATCCGGTAATTAAAGTATGGCAAACATATGGAGAATGTGCACTTATATATTTGACATATAAAGTCTTGGAATTATATCGTGATGAAAAATATGTAATAACTTATAATGTTTATATAATAGGCTTATTGTTTATGCAATGTTTTTTAACTTTTGAGTTTTTAAATCGTGTAGGTAGTATTATTTATTATTTTTGGGCATTTCCCTTAAGTCTTACATTGCGTTATTTTACGCGTTTTTGGAATAAAGGTATAAAATATCGTTTTTTATTATTAGGGCTATCTTTTTATTTGTATGAATATTTAAAATTATTATTTTTACGAGAAAATGGTATGTTCAAATTTATTTGGGATGCTAGTTTTCAATATTAAATTGTTTATATATAAAATAATATGGTTTGTGTTAGTGTTATTATCCCAATTTACAAAGTAGAAAAATATTTGAATAGATGTGTAGAATCTATTGTAAACCAAACGATTAAAGATATTGAGATAATCATGGTTGATGATGGATCTCCTGATAGTTGTCCACAAATATGCGATGAATGGGCAAAAAAAGATGCTCGTATAAGAGTAGTCCATAAAAAGAATGGAGGGTTGGGAGATGCTCGCAATGCAGGATTAAATATTGCTGTAGGCGAATATGTCGCATTTATAGATTCTGATGATTATCAGTCATTGGAGGCTTATGATACATTGTATAAGGAAGCAAAAAAGCATGATGCTGATATCGTTTACGGAGGATTGGTTTATTATGATAAAAGTGGAAAATCTAATTTATGTTCATTACATCAGTTAGACTTTGAAGGTAAGGAGGTAATAACTTACTTGAAAAGAGTCTTGAATCAACCTAAAGCGAAATCCACAAAGGATGAATATTGTATGTCTGTTTGTATTGGATTATTTCGCCGCTCAATTATAGAACAATATAAAGTTAGATTTAGATCTGAGCGTATGGTACTGTCTGAGGATCTTTTGTTTGACGTAGAATTAATACCTCATTGTCGTAGTATACGATACATACCTTATTGTTTTTATCACTATTGTTATAATGGTGAATCGCTTACACAAACTTTTAATCCAATAAAGATTGAACGCTGTATTTGTCAATATGAAACAATGTTGAGAGTTGCGGAACAATTAAATATTAGTGAGATAAAATCTGATATAATAGATAATTTTATTATGAATATACGAGGTAGTATTATGAAAGGAATTATACTTTCAAATATGGCTTTTCATGATAAAAAGAAACATTTAAAAACTATATATGGGTATAAAGAATGGAATAATATATTTAAGTTGATAAAAATACAAGATAGATCAAAATTAGAACAGATAATATTATTTATTATAAAATATAGATGTGTTTTAGTTAATATATTAGTTTATAGATTATACTATTCATTGGTTAAAAAATGACAATATGAGGTTTATAAGAACAATACAGGCTTTTTTTATAGTTGTTTTATCTATGATATATTTGCCATTTTTAACAAGAAAAAAAGTAAGTTTAATAAAAGAAGATTTTTATCATCTTTGTAAATGGCAAAATTTTCAATTTAATCTTTTTACCTTTTATTTATGCTTTGCTAGTATTAAGCAATTTAGGAGTGTTGTTTATAGACGTTTAGGTAAGTGTAGGTTTTTAACTTGTGGTATATTAAAAGGTATGGAATGTTTGTATATCTGTACAACAGATATAGGTGGTGGATTAATAATACAACATGGTTTTTCTACAATTATAAATGCAAAAAAAATTGGTAAAAACTGTAAAATATTCCAACAGGTAACAATAGGGTATAATGGAGATGAACAGCCAGTTATTGGCGACAATGTTGTCGTTTGTTGTGGCGCAAAAATTATAGGTGGGGTTAAAGTTGGGAACAATGTTATTATTGGTGCAAATGCTGTTGTATGTAAAGATATACCAGATAATGTCGTGGTGGCTGGAGTTCCAGCTAAAATAATTAAATATATAGAATAAGAATATGGCAGATTTAGTATTTGAAAGTATAAAATCTAAAGAAATTGATAATATAAAAATTACGATTTTTACTGCTACGTTTAATCGGGCTAAGACGCTGACTAGAACTTATGAGTCTATTAAGGATTTGCATAAAGCTAAGATCGCTAGTAATATCTTTGAATTTGAGTGGCTTCTTGTAGATGATGGCTCTATGGATGAAACTTCTGTATTGGCTAAAGGATGGTGTGAAGAGAATATCATACCTATTCGATGTTATAAACAGTCTAATCAGGGGAAGCATGTCGCAATGAATTTCGCGGTGCAGCATGCCCGTGGTGAGTTTTGGATATCTATTGATAGTGATGATGCTATATTACCTGATGCTTTGCAGACCTATATGAATTGGTGGTATGCTATTCCTATAGAAAATCGTAAAGACTTTTGTGGTGTATCTGCTCGGGCAATAGGAAGTGACAATATGATGATTGGAATTAAATTGCCGTATGAACCAATGGATATAACCTTCACTGAATTAAGACTCAAATATAAGATAAAAGAAGATTTTTTAGAAATGTTTAAAGTAGATATTTTAAAAAAATATCCATTTCCTACCTATGATGAGCGAATGAGATTCTGTCCGGAAAGTCTTTCTTGGTTTGAAATGGCTAAAAAATATAAACTTAGAATTATCAATACGCCAACGTTATTGTATTATCATGATGATAATGTTTCATTAATGAAGACTAAAAATATAGCTCGTTCTGTTTCAAACTATTATTTGTGGCTTTATTACATTAATAATATGAATAGATATTGGCTTGTTTGTCCACTTAACTTGTTTAAAGCTTATGTAGGAATAACAATGGATGGATTAATTGCAGGTAAAAAGTTTACTACTATTATCAGTGATTGTCGTTCGTGGAGACAGGTATTAGTAACAGTATGTATGCCTATAGGGTGGTTACTTTCAAAAAAGTGATAGATTCAATAAATTAATTATTGATGTAATGAAAATAGGCATATTTTTTAATAAGATATTATTGGCTAGGCACAAGATTTGTAAATATCCGAATTTAGTTTCTATTATTGGAAGAAGCGGAGTTTGAACTGTGTTTACCAAGTTCCTGATTTTCGTAGAGGGGAAAATAGCTTTTACAAATAGAGAGCGTGTATAGCATGAATTCTGGTATATTTAATATGTTCGGAGGGCAGAAAAACGCATGCTAATTTATTTGTTGGTTAAGGTAAAAAGCATGATGGTAATAATCTGTCATGCTTTTTTATTTTAAGTCAAAAATGATTATTACAATATACAATATATTTGCCGAAATTTTTTAATATGAAACAGTATAATACAAATTATAGAATCTCATTAGCTTATGTGCTAAATACAATGCTTTGCCTTATCTTCATATTCCCTATGAGGATGAACGGCGGAACTCTATTGAGTGAGTTATCATTAAGTAATGATTTTTTATCGGTTGGGGATATTAATGTGTCCGTCTTGTGTCCTAAAGGTGGTATTAATGGTAGTTACAAGTACACTTTAAATATGGCTATAACAAAAATTCCTAGTGAACTAAGAAAAAAGGATGTACGCTGTTCTTTTATTAATGCTTCAGGTAGTTTAGAAACATGGGTTTTTAATGGAGGTACATGGAGTGATGTAAAAGTTTGGAGAAAAGAAGAGATGTCAAGTACTTTTTCATTAGGTATTAATTCGGAAACTTTAATAGGAACGATTAAACGTTGCATAGCAGAGTCAAATATAGGTAGAACAGTTAGTACCGCTGATGAAGAAGATATTACAAGTGTTGATAATGGAAACGGAATACGAGTCTTAAAACGAGCTGACCGTAAATATAACCCTCTTGATTTTAGTGGAAAGGGATATAAAATTTTAAGGAAACATATTGTATTGGGGAAAAATGTATTAACACAAGCTATGATGAATGAGCCTAATACAACATATGTTATTCAGTATGACTATGATTTGGATGGTGGGGAATTAATTGTTCCACAAGGGAGTACACTTCAGTTTGAAGGCGGAAGTTTACAAAATGGCTGTATAAAAGGTTGTAATACTAATATACGAGCCGGATTATATCAGATATTTAAATCAATATCATTTAAAGGAGATTTTTCAAATCATTTTTATGTAGAATGGATGGGGGCTATTGGAGATGGAAATTTTGATAATGCACCAATCTTTAATGTTTGTTTTAATTCTAATATTTTGAACTGGGAGGGGAATGGAAGATGTTATTATTTAGCTTCTCCTGTTATGATAAAGACATTAAATCAAACTATTAAGTTGAGTAATGTAGAAACTAACGGAAACTATGATGCTTTTGTTATAACTAAACATTGGACACAATTGGACATACATTCTTTACGAAATAGAAATAAAATAGCATTAGGAAATGCTTCCGCTATTAAATTGAGTAATAATGTATATAATGCCACATTTAATATATTTAAAATATCAAACTTTAATAAAGGTATCAATTTGTATCCGCGAGTAAAATTTGATGCTGGAGATCCTGAAAATGCTACATACTCTGGTATACAATATTGTGTGTTTACGTGGCAACATATAGAACAATGCGATGATTGTATCGTATTTGATGTGAATGGAGCAGATGAAGGCAAGGGATTATGGATTAATGAAAATCAGTTTAATGGAGGTCGATTATCTGGCAAAAATGGCATCATGCAATATGGACGCGGAAATAAATTTGATGCTATTAATGGAAATGTGTTTAATAGTATTGGTTTTGAAGATATTGATTGCCCTATTAAGTCTTTGTACAAATGGTCTGTAGATAGATTTAATTATATAAGGATGTCCGAATCAATAAGAAATTCAACTTATATAGAAATGGATAATTGTACAAACGTTCTAATAGATTTAAAGTCATATGTTGAAGCATCTAAATTCAAAATAAAAGATTGTAATACAACAGAAATAAGAAGTATGTACAGTGTATATCAGTATAATCAAAAATCTTATGATGTAAAGAAACAATATAGTAATTATCAGCAGCAGAATAAATCATTTTTATGGTATTATGATCATAATAGTAAGGGAGCGGTTAATAAACGACTTCAAAAGAGCATTTCTGAAATTTGGACAGAAGGATCTTCCAGTCCAGATGGAACAATTAATTGTAGTAAGATAATAAATCTTAGTGTATTTTTGGATGAGTTTATTTTGCAATTAGATAAACGAGCTATTAGCATAGCACCCTATTTGGAAATTTATCTAAGTGGAGGTTGTAGATCCTTTATTGTGGAAGATGCTAAAGGAAACGTAATATATTCTACTCATAGACCTAAGAAAAAGATTCAAATTAGTTTTAATAATGAGCTTACACCTATGATTTTTGATGAAGATTTGAATCATTCATTTGTTCATAAAAAAGCTTATTTTAATTCTGCAAATATGTCTGATTTAGAGAAAGATATAACAGATGTTGATTTCTTTACATTTGGAACTTCTGGTTCCAAACCTTCTGTTATAACTTACTCTAAAAAAGTATTATATAGTAATTTTAAACTAATATCTATGTATGAGGGTAGATGTATTTTAAAGAATGAGCAGAATGAAACATACCCGATTGATGAGCCTGGCATCTATCTTTTAACTATATCTAGTGATGATGCTTTGGAAGTTACCAAATTATCTAAGGTAGAGGCTGTGAATACTAAATGTGTTGGTTCTTTTCAAGAGAAGCCTTTAAACTCTGCAATTGGTTTTTCTTATTTTTGTACTGACAGAAAGACTACAGAAAGTAGTACAACAGGCATTATGATTTATCATAAAGGAAACAATATTTGGGTAGATGCGTTAGGGCGAGAGATTAAGTAAGGGTGTTGGTATCGGTCAAATAAATAGTAGTATTGAAATTATTAACTGTTCTGCTTTGTAATTTAATGAAATGATTTATTGTTTTATCTATAAAGTGAAACAAATAGTTGTAAAATTATGAAGGGAGATAAGTTCTTAGTAAGTGTTTGATAAATTATGCGTTGCATATTTATGGAAAATACAATACGTACTTTATCGGACTTTAAAAAACTATAGTATGGAACAATCCAAATTTGGAACATTTATGATTGACGATTTATACTTATATAGAGCTTCTGATGACTATAAGCAAGTTATTGAAGAAAAAATTGTACTACCAGAATATGATAAAATAAACCAATTGAAGCTTTTGTTATCCAGAACTGAATATCCCATATCAGCAAAAATCTTAATAGAAAATGGATTCTCAGAACTAACAGAAGAGCTGAAAGAAAATACAGGTCTTAAATCGTGTATAATACATCACAAACTGAAGGGCGATCAAAAAGTAAGTATTGTAACGTAAGTTCGAAATAAGAATAAATATATTTCACTTATAATTAGAAACATAGCGATAAAAGTATTAAATTTATAGTG